>Ga0209379_10001359_pt1 | contig 16298 bp, 12 predicted proteins | sample tdDd001_FD_187124 | JGI IMG/M metagenome (GOLD analysis project Ga0209379, IMG submission 187124) | Marine sediment microbial communities from the Atlantic coast under amendment with organic carbon and nitrate - tdDd00.1 (SPAdes)... | ecosystem: Environmental > Aquatic > Marine > Coastal >...
GGGAATACTTTTCCCTGAATGATCTTTATTTACAAGTAGATTTGCACTTCTTTTAAATATTGGTTTCGAGTCAGTTTGTATTGTTGCATCTGCCAGTTGTACAGACTTATCAATTTTAATCTCTGATTCTTTTGCTATATCTTCTAAATCTGAATTATTTTTAATTTCAGCAAACGCTCTTTCCTGAAACATATCAACATCTTGCTGAAATAATAAGCTATCAGAAAGTGTGAATAATAAGGCTAAAGAAGCGGCAGCTGCTAAAGAAATAAAAAGCACTGCAGCACGCTTCTTCCTTCTTCCAAGCTTTACACCTGCATCGATCTTAGCCCAAAGTTCTGGCCTTGGCTGAACCGATAGATCCTTAAGTCCTTCAGAAAATAACTTGTCAATATATCCATTATCCTTTAGCATATTCTCAAATTGCTTTTATGGTCCTGATCATTCCAATACTCAATTAACTTACTCTTTAATATTCCTCTTGCTCTAGCAAGGTTCGATTTAGATGTTCCAACTGTGATTTGCATGACTTCCGCAATTTCGTTGTGAGGGTATCCATCCAAAACATACAAACTAAACACCATCCTATAACGTTCCGGCAAGTCTTGAATCATTTCTAACAGAACTTCCAAGGAAGCATCTTTCACATCCAAATCATCTTCCTCTTCTACTTCATCGAACTCCTCAACAGGATGCAGTTGTGCTTTATTCCTAAACCGTTCTAAAGCTGTATTTACAATAACTCGACGCATCCAACCTTCGAAAGAACCTTCAAATCGAAATGATTTTAAACTGTGGAATATTTTAATAAACCCATCATGAAGAATATCCTCAGCTTCATCATAGGATTTCGCGTACCTCAAACACACCCCCATCATTTTGGGAGCATATTCAACATAGAGACTTTCCTGTGCTTTGGATTTGCCTTTAATTGAGTCCTTTATTATTCGCTCAAGTTTCTTATCCTTCAAGTTTATGCTTGTCTTAGGTAACTGATTTCAATATCAAGTTGCAAATAGATTCATTTGGTTGCGTCAAAATTAATTCTTTTTTGATCTTATCTAACTATTCTACTGAAACTGTAGTCCTAAACTCTTATTAAACTGACAGTTATTTCACACATCTACTAAAAACGACAGCTTGTAAAGCAAATTTTAAACCGTCATATTTTTTTTCAGAGGTGGAACGCAACCATTTCAAAAAGTATCATCTCTATGGTGAGATACAAAAAGAAATCTCAACACTTAGGACTAAGACGATGAAGGTGAATATGGCCATAAATTCCCTTCTATAATTAGAAAACTATATTAAGACACATTAGCTATAGGATATATCCAATAGCATACAAAATTGAACAAATGAAAAGTAAAATTATTTTAGGACTTGGAATCTCTTTAGGTATACTGTCATCTTGTAATGACAACGATGATTTTGAGATTAGATTTGATGCTGTTGGGGATGTTTATGTCCGTTGCCAGAAAATTGACAATGAAGTTAAGTATGCTCCTGTTTATTACGCTTTCAGCAATATCGATATGTCAGATGCTGAAGTTGCTCACACGGATGATGACAGCCCTGTTATCGCACTAAGCAAACTTGGTGAGAATGCTAGAAGCTTTTCTGCTACACCTTCTATCGAAGATTATAGTACAGATGATATCAAAAATGGAGATTACAATTTTAGTTTAACTTCAACAGATTCTGAGACACTAAAAGTATCAGATAAACTTCTGGAAGGAAGAATCGATCCCATTGAAATTACAAAATTCGAATACAAGGCAGAAGACCATGAAATAAATATGGAATGGAATACCGTAGAAAACAGGGATATCTACCATATTACGATAACAACAGAAATTGATGGTCAAATTATTTTTAGTTCTGAACGACTAAATGAAAACAAATTTTTACTTAAAGAAACTTCAAGAGGCTGGGATCAAAATTATGAAATGAAAACTGGAACCACCTATGTCGTGAGTGTTAGCGCTTATAAGTTTGAAAATTCGAACCAACAAAGTGGCTACCACATCAATCAAGAAAGTGTTGAGTACCGAGAGCTTGAATGGTAGTCATTCATGATATATTTTGGGGAATCACTAAACTCAATTTAATTACCGACTAACTAATTAATTTTGAGAAAGGGCATTAAGAATTCAAATTAAATTTCTTGATGCCCTTTTTATTTGTAAGACATTGACAAAAAAAGGGAGCTAATAGCTCCCTTTTTAATATTGTATATAACGAATTAATCTCTTCTTCTACGATCGAAAGATCTTCCGCTACCTTCAGGTTTTCTTCTTCTATCTCTAGAATCATCACCACCTCTAGAACGCGATCTGTCTCCAGAACCTCCACGTGATCTACCACCACCTGAATAGCCACGAGATCTGTCGCCGCCACCAGAGTAACCACGAGAACGACCACCGCTTCTTGGTCTTTCTGATGATTCTGGACGATCACCAGAAACTTCAATTCTTACAGCTCTACCGCCTACTTCAGCACCAGCGAAACCTTTAATAATTTCTTCTGTGAATTCTTTAGATACATCGAAGAATGAGAATACACCCTTAAGGTCAACTCTTCCTACATTTTTACCACGAACACCACATTGCTTATGAATCAAGTTTAGTAAGCTTGGTACATCAATACCATCTTTACGACCAATATTGATGAATAAACGATCTTCAGTACTTTCAGCACCGTCATTCTGACGAACACGCTTCTGAGTAGAAGATCTCATATTTAAGTCTTGAGCATTCTTATAGTAATCCCAGAATCTGTTAAATTCTAGAGAAACCATACGCTTTACTAACTCATCACGATCAAGTTCTTTCAACTGTTCGTGAATAGCTGGTAAAAATTGCTCAATTGCCTCTTCTTCAACATTTACGTCGATAACACGATTCATAAAGTTTAGAACCTGACGCTGACAAACCTCTTCACCGTTAGGAATCTTAACCTGTTCGAAATCCATCTTCAATCGACGAGATAAATCTCTTACTCTTCTTTCGTCACGAGGTGTAACTAAAGCAATTGAAATACCTTTTCGTCCTGCACGAGCTGTACGCCCCGAACGGTGAGTGTAATACTCTAACTCATCAGGAAGATTATAATGCAAAACGTGTGTTAAATCGTCAACATCAATACCACGGGCAGCTACGTCAGTCGCCACAAGCATTTGTAATGATTTGCTTTTGAAACTACGCATAACTCTGTCACGCTGAACCTGAGATAAATCTCCGTGTAAAGCATCGGCATTATAACCATCTTTCATCAACAATTCAGCAACCTCTTGGGTTTCCTTACGAGTACGACAAAAAACAATACCATAGATATCCGGATAGAAATCGACAATACGCTTTAATACATTGTAACGATCTCTATTGTTCATCAAATAATACTGATGCTCAATATTCTTATTCGTTGTATTAGCCGCACCAACTGTCACCTCAACTGGATCAGTCATGTAATTCTTAGAGATTCGGCGAACCTCACCAGACATCGTTGCTGAAAATAACCATGTTAGTTTTTCATCAGAAGTCGTTGAAAGGATAGCATCAATATCTTCTTTAAATCCCATATTCAACATCTCATCAGCCTCATCAAGAATAACATATTCTACTTTTGATAAGTTGATAGCTTTACGTCGAATCAAGTCTAATAAACGACCTGGAGTTGCAACAACAACGTGAGCACCTCTTCTAATTTTTCTAATCTGATCGTCGATACTTGCTCCACCATAAACATTTACAACATTTAAGTTCAGAATGTTTTTTGAGAATATTTTTAGGTCATCAGCAATTTGAATACCTAATTCACGTGTTGGAGATAGAATAAGAGCCTGTGGGATCTTCTCATCTGGCTCAATTAATTGTAACAATGGCAGGCCGAATGCTGCCGTTTTACCCGTTCCCGTCTGTGCTAAACCAACGAAATCACTTCTTCCTTCTAAAAGAACTGGAATTGCTTTTTCCTGAATAGCTGTTGGAGTTGTGAAGCCTAATTCTGTAATGGCTTCCAAAATTGGTCTATCTAGACCTAAGTTATCAAATGAACTCATTCGAATAATTTAATTGTGACATGGCATGAATCCCCCTGTCACACTAAAATTTTCAATTCAAAACGAATGAAACCCCTGACAAAAGAACGTCTACCAAATAATTTATGAAGCCGCAAAGGTAAGCATTAATAACTTAAATCATCATTTTTTTGATTATTCCTTCATTAATGGCATGCAGCACGCACTAATGTACTCTTTTTTAATCGAATATCTAAATATAAATTACGTCTCAACAGGGGACATAAAGAAGAGCAAACGTTTGAATTCGATTTAGAAATATTAATTAATCTTCAAAAACCTATTTCACTAGCATGAAAACCACTTCAGATTTAATCGTTGAAGGCAAAATAATATGTCTTAACTCAAGGCTTTTTAGCCAAGGTTCAATTTCTTTTTCCTTTAGACTATATAGAACTTCTCTGAACTCATCAATTTGATCGTCGTTGTAATCGTTCTCTTCGAAATTCCTATAAGTATCCAACTCCTCATCCTCATAATAAATTATTTCTTCAGACATCTTATTCAGTAAATCTGTCTCACAAACTTCGTGAGCCCCACAACACTCTTCAAGCGGTTCACTAGCTGATTCCTGCTCATCAGTATTTTTACTGAAAAACAATTTACTCAAATAGGTTATGAGTATGGTTAAGGCGGCTCCAGCCAAAAGAACTAATAATAATACTTTCATGCTGCAAAACTAGAAATTAGATATCAATAAATCAAGATATCCAGATGAGTTATTTTCATTCATTTTTTATTATTATATCTTATTATAAACGATCTGAAGAACCAATACAACCAAACTATATCACAAACTCCCTAAAGTTTTTAATCACACCAATTTCGAAAGAAACATTTTCATACTCTTGCATTTACCAATTTTATTCCCATATTTGTCGTTAATAAAAAAGAAAAGAATGAACTTTACATTAACCACAACGACGATTATGATTATGGGCTCGATTATGACGATGCCTCGATCCTCGTGTGGAATAACGTAAAGCTTATAAATACAAAATATTTTATAAAAGCCTGCAGTTATTCTGCAGGCTTTTTTTTTGCCTTATAAATCCATGAAAAAACTACCTATATGAGAATTCTAAAATTTGGAGGGAGTTCAATCGCACAAGTCGATAGTCTCAAGAAAGTTCATAAAATAGTCAACAATATCAATTCCGATCAGACAACCATCCTGATAGTATCCGCTCTCGGTGGAGTTACGGATTCGCTTTCAAGTTGCTTGGAACTGGCCTGTTCGCAGAACAAACTCTATTTAGACACCCTTGAAAACCTTCACAAAAGACATTTGGATCTCGCCGAGGAACTTAGTCTCAATACAGAGCTCAAGACTTGGTTAGATGATCAATTTTCTGAACTTTCAAATTTACTCCAAGGTATCTTTATACTACAAGAAGTTCCTGAAAAAGTAAGATGTCGAGTTTTAGGTTTAGGGGAAGTTTTGTCCTCTCATCTAATTGTCAACTTTTTCAAACTTTCGGGTTTAGACGCAAAACACTTTGATTCAAGAAAATACATCAAAACTCAGAATGGCAAAGGTATTCTACTTAATAGAGATGAGAGCTACAGACGAATTAAAGCCATCAAACAAGATTTTAAGATTGGGGTATTCCCGGGCTATATAGCTTCTAATGCTGACAATGAGCCAAGCCTTTTAGGCCGAGGTGGCTCAGACTATACAGCATCTATTCTGGCAGCAGCTCTCGATGTAAAACAGCTTGAGATTTGGACTGATGTCAGTGGTATGTATACAGCTGACCCACGACTGGTTTCACAAGCTGTTCCTATCGATCAGATGTCATTTCAGGAAGCCATGGAATTGTCTCACTTTGGTGCTAAAGTGATGTATCCTCCTGCCCTTTCACCGGTTTTACAGAAGAAAATCGATATACTAATTAAAAACACTTTCGATCCCGAGGCAAAAGGAACTCTAATCAGTTCTCACCCAAAATCTGAACGAACTACTGTTCGGGGACTTTCCTCCATTAATAATATTAATCTCATCACACTATCCGGAAGTGGTATGGTCGGCATAAGTGGCTTTGCTGCTCGCTTGTTCTCATGCCTTTCCATGCATAAAATTAATGTTAGTCTTATCACGCAGGCCTCATCGGAGCATAGCATAAGTGTGGCTATTCATGAATCTGACAGCTTTCGCGCTTGCGAATCTATTAAAGAAGAATTTGCAGCTGAAATTAGTATAAATCAAGTCGATAGTCCAAAACTGGAGCCAGATTTATCGATTATAGCTGTCGTTGGAGAAGATATGGGCTATACTCCCGGCATATCGGGAAAAGTATTTAGTATTCTCGGGAAAAATGGTATGAATATTCGGGCGATGGCTCAAGGTGGGAATGAACTAAACATTACCTTCATGGTTCGTACTGTTGATGTTAAAAAAGCCTTGAATGTAATTCATGAAAAGTTTTTTATTACAACTTCAAAGAAAATTAATCTGTTTGTAGCTGGGGTTGGTAATGTTGGAAGCAAGCTTTTAGAGCATATCAAAAACCAACATGATCATCTTGTTAAGGAAAATGGCATCGATCTAATAATTAGAGCTGTCAGCAATAGTCGGAAAATGTATTTTGCCGAAGATTATAACTTGATAGAAAATTGGAAAGACAAACTCAACAATGAAGGGGAACAAGCCGACATCAAGAAGTTCATCACGCATATTCGAAATTTGAATCTACGAAATTCCATTTTTGTAGATATTACAGCCAGTCAAGAAGTCAGTGAAGTTTACGAGCAGATATTAAAGACTACAACCTCGATAGTAGCGTGTAATAAAATTGCCGCCTCATCAGACTTTGAGAACTATAGACAATTAAAACAAACGGCTAAAAATAATAATGTCGATTTTAGATTTGAAAGTAACGTGGGTGCGGGTTTGCCAGTAATTAGCACGATCAATTACCTAAAAAACACAGGTGATGACATCACTAATATTGAAGCAGTGGTCTCAGGAAGCTTGAATTATATCATTAACAAGTTTATGGAAGGCTACAGTTTTGACGAGGCCTTGAAGTTCGCAATGGAAGAAGGTTTTACTGAGCCTGACCCAAAACTGGACTTAAACGGTGTTGATGTACTTCGCAAACTTCTAATTCTTGCTCGTGAGTCTGGCTATATTTTAAAAACAGAAGATGTAGAGCTTAAACCAATGGTTCCTGATTATTGCCTTGAAACGGAAACTTTAGATGAATTAATCAAGCGAATTGTTGAAAAAAAGGAATACTTTGAAGGCTGGAGAAAACAGATGAAAGAGCAGAATGTTAGATTCCGATATGTGGCAAGTTTTAATAAGGGCAAAGCAAGTGTTGGCATGAAAGCTGTTAGCGCTGATCATCCTTTTTATAATATCAACGGAAAAGACAGTGTGGTTTCACTAAATACACTTTGGTATAAAGATCAACCCATGATTATCAAAGGGGCTGGTGCAGGTGCTGAAGTTACAGCCTCTGGTATATTCGGAGATATCATAAGTATTTCATCAAAATAAGAACTCAAAATTGGAGACTTTAATCTCCCCAGATAAATAGAAAATGAATAAAAGCATAAAAGTATTTGCACCGGGAAGTGTTTCAAATGTAGGATGTGGATTCGATATCCTGGGATTTGCCATTGATGGCATTGGTGACGAAATGATTATTAGTAAAAATGACTCAAACAAAATTCATATCAAGCGTATTGAAGGATATGAAAATCTACCTACAGAACCATCAAAAAATGTTGCAAGTGTTGCTATTCAGGCTATGCTTGATAATTTAGGCAGTAATCAAGGTTTCGATCTCGAGATAAAGAAAAACATTAAACCAGGTAGTGGAATTGGTTCAAGTTCTGCGAGCGCAGCAGGTGCTGTGGTTGCGGTCAATGAATTACTGGGTAAACCATATAGCAGAGAACAGTTGGTTGATTTTGCCATGCAAGGTGAAGTTGTTGCTTCGGGTGATGCGCATGCAGATAATGCTGCACCAACTGTATTAGGTGGGTTTTGTATTGTTCGAGCTTATGACCCATTAGATGTGATTCAAATTGAATCGCCAAAAGATTTATGGTGCGTGGTTATTCATCCACAAATTGAAATTAAGACCAAAGAAGCCAGAGAATTATTATCTTCTGAAGTTGATCTGAAAAAAGCCATTCGTCAATGGGGAAATGTTGCTGGATTAATATCTGGTCTACATCAATCAGATTATAATTTGATTGGTCGTTCACTGGAAGATCATATAGTAGAAAAACAACGTAAAATCTTAATTCCAGAGTTTGATAACTTAAAACGAGCTGCCTTGAAAGCTGGAGCTTTAGGCTGTAGTATTTCAGGATCAGGTCCTTCTGTATTCGCTTTATGCGAAGGTGAAAATAAAGCGAAAGCTGTGAGTTCAGCAATGAATGAGGTCTATTCAAAAACCACAATACCTTATTTCATTTACACGTCTCAAGTAAGCAACAATGGCGTTAGAATACTAGAATAACCACTCAACTATTAACCAAAACAAGCAGTTATAAATATGAAATTCTATAGTACCAACAATAAAGATCTTTCTGTCAGTTTTAAAGAAGCTGTGATAAAAGGACTTGCTCCTGACGGAGGCTTATTCTATCCCGAAAGCCTTCCTAAATTCGATAAATCATTTATCGATAATCTTCATAATTTATCATTAGCTGAAATTGGGTTTGAGGTTTCAAAACACTTTTTAGGTGATGATATTCCTACTGATAAGCTTAAGGAAATCTGCGACGATGCACTTAACTTCCCCACTCCATTAGTTTCTTTCGAGCCTAATGTTTACTCTTTGGAGCTATTCCACGGACCAAGCTGTGCCTTTAAAGATGTAGGTGCACGATTTATGTCGAGATGCTTAAGTTATTTTGCAAAAGAGAGCAAAGAAAAAGTGACTATTCTAGCTGCAACCTCTGGTGATACAGGTAGTGCCGTTGCACACGGATTCCTAGGAATTAAGAATATCGATGTTGTTATTTTATACCCATCTGGAAAAGTAAGCCAAATTCAAGAGCAACAATTAACCACACTTGGTAACAACATTACAGCACTGGAAATTGATGGCAGCTTTGATGATTGTCAAGCCTTGGTTAAACAAGCCTTTCAGGATAAAGCGTTAAATGAGGAGATGCAATTAAGCTCAGCTAATTCCATTAATATAGCACGACTAATTCCTCAAAGTTTCTACTATTTCTATGCCTACGGTCAGTTGAAAAAACAGAACAAAGATCTTGTTATCTCTGTTCCGAGTGGAAACTATGGTAACCTTACTGCAGGTTTAATCGCTAAGCAAATGGGCCTTCCTATAAAAAAGTTTATCGCATCGACCAATATAAACAAGGTTGTTCCTGATTATCTGGAAACAGGAAAATATGTTAGTAAAGATTCGATTCCCAGCATATCGAATGCGATGGATGTGGGTTCACCAAGTAATTTTGATAGAATGATGACTCTTTATCAAGAAAATCACCCTAAAATATGTGTTGATTTAAAAGGAGCTTCATTCAACGATGAGCAAACTAAGAAAATTATGAGGAAAGTGTACGATGACTTTGCTTATATTCTCGATCCGCATGGAGCAGTTGCCTATTTAGGATTACAAAAAGAACTGAATAATACAAATGAATTAGGTGTATTCATAGAAACAGCCCATCCCGCGAAATTTATAGATGTGGTAGAAGAGGTTATTCAAACTAAAGTTAAAATTCCGAATCACCTCAAGGATTGCCTGACAAAAGAAAAACACAGCATTAAAATGGCTAATAATTATCAAATTTTTAAAAACTATCTTAAATCTTAAGGTATAAAAAAAGCTCCCTGTTGGGAGCTTTTTTTTTAATTTCATATCGATATGCCTACTCTTTAGAAATAGCCTTTTCATATTCCTTTTTATAAAGATTCATCTGATTGGTCAACCTCTCAATCTCTGCATCATTTTGTTTTTTCACTTTACGCAACCATGCAATTTTTCCATTAACCACTTCCATCTCCTTTTTCACCTTAGCTATCTGGTTGTCCTTTTGAGCAATTTTTTCCTCAAGCTTCAATTTCTCACCAGCTACTTTTTTACTTTCCCACTCTTTATCTTTAAGGCTTGCACTTAGATCCTGTTCAAGACGAGACGACTCAGCTTTCAAAGTCTTTACCTGATCATTCAGTTTATTGATTATCGCTTCATTTTCAGCATTGCGTTCCTGAGCAAATTTATAATTACCTAAAGTCTCATGTAATTTTTGCTTTAGACTAGTTGTATCAGAAGCCATTGAAAACAATTCTGTACTCAATTGATCAATCTCAACATTCTTTTGAGCATTACTTTCCGCCATACTGTTTTTCATATCGTTATACTCAGCTAATGTTTGCTTTAATTTTGAATTTAAAGCCGTATTATCTTTTCCTAGCTTTCGTACCTGAGCATCACTTTTTCGTTTAGCGTAATCAAGCTCTTCGTATTTACGTTTCGAAACCACACAAGATACAAGTACCAGTGGTATAATTGATAAAATCAGTATTTTCTTATTCATAATGTGAGATATTTTCAGATGGTGGATCTTAATTTTAATTGTGCAATTTACAATTTATATGTGTACAATAACAAGTTAAATAAACTTAATAAAGATAAGCGCAGAGATTTCTTTCGATAATTTACTCGTGCATATTTTATAAAATAACTAATTTAGCTTCTCGAATACTTTTGGCAAAATACTTGTAAGTAATTATTCAAAAGTTAAAACAAATGACTCATCCTTCGAATTAAACTATATGATTAAAAAATTCATTTTCGCACTATTCATCCTAACATATGGGCTTGGAACCGTTCAAGCACAAGAAGAGGAGGAAATCAAAACAATACGAATTATTGGTCAACTTACCAATGCAGCTAACCAGCAAGCCATTCCTTTTGCCAATATTGGTGTAATGGACACTTATATTGGAGCGGCTACAAATTTTGATGGTTATTTTGAACTAAAAGTACCAGGTAAATATGCAGATAAAAACATTCAGATATCTGCCGTTGGATTCACCACTTACAATTCGAGTTTGAAAGATTGCAGCGAAGTTGATACACTTCGTATTCAGTTGAAACCTGTGAATTATAAAATAGCCGAAGTTGAAGTAACGGCTCAGTCATTGGTATTAATCAAAATGCTTAAAAATGCCATAGACAGAATTCCTGACAACTATTTACAAACGCCTTTTAATTACGACATCTATTATCGTGCTGAAAAGTCGAAGGATCAAAAACTAGAACGCAAAAGAGAAGCCGCTATTCGTATATACGATGATAAAGGCTATGTTCGAGAGAATGCCTATCAGGTTTTTAAAGAGCGTTCGTATCGATTTTTACAGGTGAGAAAAAACTTTGAAAATAATTCTTTAGCTGATGGGTCTACCTATCTGGATGAATTATTGGAAATGGATATCGTAAGAAGTCGCGGTAATATTTTGAATAAGAACCATCTTAATTTTTACGATCTAAGTTTAGAACGTGTAACAGAATATGAAAATGACTCAATTTGGGTTATTGCATACAAAAGCAAAAAACCACTATTAAGTAATACCAGTGATTATTATGCGACCTCTTACTCAGGGAAAATTTATATTAAACTTAAAGATTTCTCTGTCATCAAAAATGAAACACATGTTGTAGCGAGCAACTATTCTCCACAAGGACGTAGTTTCTACGTCAACCCGGAAAGACAAGAATGGAAACCTATTAAAATAGAATACGATTTTAGTTCTACTTATAAAGAGCATTTTGGTTACTACTACTTAAGTTACGTTGACTATAAACGTCATCACGAACTTGAAAATAAGACTACAGGTGAAAAGAAAATTCTAGATACCAATTCAGAAATGTTGATCACGAAAATTATAACAACCAATCCTGAAGTTATTGAAAATAGGGCCTACTATGAAAATATGGACTATGATAAAGATTTCTGGGACAATTATAACATTATTTTTGATGGCGCAGAGTAGCATCTAAGCTGGTTTTCATCTAAGACATAAGCATATAATCCTGACCTATTTATAAAATAGATCAGGATTTTTTATGTAAGCATCAAACATCTGATTTTATTTACCGATATTTATCTATTCTAAAAAAAACATTCCTGACTTAGGAAAATGTGCAACACTTCAATTATCAACTCGTCATTAGATTAGAAAATAGTTAATGAGCTCCAACTACCAGAACATACATCAGGATTTAATCAATGCTTGTCGCCAAGGTAATGCTAAGGCTCAATTTGAGATTTACAAATTATACTACAAGGCCATGTATAATTCCAGCTTGCGTATTTTAAACAATACTCAGGAGGCTGAAGATGTAATGCAGGAAGCCTTTTTATCTGCTTTTGATAAAATTGATTCGTATAAAGGAGAGGTTAGTTTTGGAGCCTGGTTAAAAAGAATAGTCGTAAACAAAGCTTTAGACTATCTAAAAAGAAATAAAATTGATGCTCTTCCTCTCGATGAGAAAATAGATCAACTTAGCGAAGAAGAAGATAAAAATGATACAATTGAAACTGAAAACAGTGTCGAAGAGATAAAAAAAGCCATCGAACAATTACCATCGGGCTATCGAATTGTTTTGACACTTTATTTGATAGAAGCATACGATCATGAAGAGATCAGTGAGATATTAAACATATCAGCTTCAACTTCAAGATCGCAATACAACAGAGCAAAAAAGAAATTGATTCTGATATTAAAAGATTGCACGAATAAGCCATTAAAAAGAAGAATCAAATGAACGATATAGATAAAACAATTAGACAAAACCGATCGAAGTTCGATAGTGAAGAACCTCAGGACGACCATTTCGATCAGTTTAGACAGAAAATGCAAATGCATCATCAATCCAAATCCAAATGGCAATGGCAAAACTTGATGAAAATTGCAGCCATGATTGCTATAGTGGCAATTGCTGGTTTGACGACTTATCAGCTTCGTGAAATTAAGTCACCACATTTTAGTTTTGGTCAGCTTTCACCTGAATATCAAGAGGTAGAAAACTATTTTAAAGCAAGTATTGACAAACAACTCGATATTATCAGTCAGTTATCAAAATCTACTGATATTCAAGAACAAAACACAATAAAAGAAGAGCTTGCCAGTATGGACAAGCTATACAAACAGCTTGAAAAGGAGTTACAAACGAATCCTAAAGATGAACGTATCATTCAGGCTATGATCGAACACTTTCAGGTTAAAAACAACATTTTAACTAAAATTGTACAACAATTATATCTGGTAAACCAACAAGATATTGCTCTTACAGATATCATTAATATTTAGAAAAAATAATAAATAATATAAAAACCTATTAGCATGAAAACAACTAGATTGAAACTCACTGCACTTTTGCTATTTCTTTCTATCGGAATAAGTAGCCAGGTATTTGCTTCGGATGATTACATCAAGTCATTCGATGGGAAATATGCTGTAAATCAAGGTGACCAATTAACCATTGAGAACAAATACGGAGATATTGAGATCAAAAATTGGGAAGTTGATTCAGTTATTATAAAAGCAACCATTACGGTTCATGCCTCTAACGAGTCTAAAGCAGAATCCTTGTTCAAGGGTATTGATATCAATATGGATCAGATTGGTGAAACCATTATGGCATTCACTGAGATGGAAAAATCTTTCAAAACAGGTAATAAATTCAGTATCGATTATGAGGTATTTATGCCTGAGTACATTCAAATTTCTTTAAATAATAAGTTTGGAGATATCTACATCAACACGGTAAGAGCTAAAACAAATATCAATTTGAGTTATGGTAACTTACTTGCTGAGAAGTTTCTTTATCCAAACGAGAAACCATTGAGTAATATCAACCTTTCGTATGCTAAAGCAACCATCAATGAGTGTAACCGTACTAAATTAACATTGAAGTATTCAAAAATGAACATTGGTATTAGTGAAACTCTTGTTGTTGTTAGTCGATTTTCAAAACTTCACTTAGATAATAACATTTCTTTGATTGCAGATTCTAAATATGATGCCATTAACCTCATGAACACAGAATCAGTACTTATTAGCAGAGGTCAATATTCTGATATCAAAATTGGAAATGTAAGTCGTAACCTAAATCTTACTCTAAGATATGGAAACTGTAAAGTTGACAATGTATCTGCAGATTTTGAGAATATAAACATCGATAACCAATATGTACCTTGTCGCATTTCAATTGCTGAAGGAGCCTCTTATATGCTCGATGCCGAAACCAAGTATTGTGGTATTAGCTACCCAAGCGATGCTCAGGTTATGGAAAAAGTGAAAAACAATTCAGAAACTAAAATCAAGGCAATAATTGGTGATACTGATTCTCCGAATTCAAAAGTTAATGTAATTAGCAAATATGGCAACGTGAGTTTGAAATAGACTCTTTTACATATAAATTAGCCCTCTTTCAGATACTGAGAGAGGGCTAATTTTTGTCTAAAATTTTAAATCCTTTTCATAAGTATCGTAAAAAGTTAGATCTCTTTTGAAATTTTCTAATGATTATTAGTGTCAGATTTCGCTTTAATCGTATTTTTATCAGATAAACAATAACGAAACTTGATTATGACCATTTTTGAAAGAGTGAATGCATTGCGCTCACTGATGGAAGAAAAAGAAATCCACGCTTATATCATTACCAGTTCCGACCCTCATATGAGTGAATATGTTCCAGAATACTGGACTGCTCGTCAATGGATATCTGGTTTTACAGGCTCTGCAGGAACAGTAGTTATTACTCGTGACAAAGCAGGTTTGTGGACAGATTCTCGTTACTTTTTACAAGCTGAAAAAGAATTGGAAGGAAGTGGTATTCATCTTTTTAAAATGGGAGTCCCTGGCGTACCAAGCCAATACCAGTGGTTACTATCTGAGCTAGAGTGTGAAGCGAATATTGGTTTCGATGGAACTTGCTTTTCAATTGCTCAAACCAATGAATTAAAAAATAAACTTGGCGACTTATCTATCCATATCAGCGAAGAAGAAGATTTAATTGATGAGGTATGGACGGATAGACCTAAGCTGCCTAAACACAAAATATTTGAACACCCTGTCGAATTTGCCGGAAAATCTCGTAAGGAGAAACTGGCTCTCATTCGCAATGAAATGAATAATCTGGATGCTAAGCACCACTTCGTTGGCAGTCTTGACGATATAGCCTGGATTTTTAATCTGAGAGGTCAGGATGCTGACTTCAATCCTGTTGCGATTGCATACGCTTTAATCGACGAAGAGTCATGTACACTCTATCTGGATCAAACAAAATTGGATGATGATCTGATTCAGAGTCTTAATAAAGATGGGATTCAAACCGCCGACTACAAAAAAATATGTGATGACTTGGAAGAGCTTCCTGGTTCTGAAAATGTTCTTCTTGATAACAACCGCAGTAACTTAAGAATTTACCGTTCCATTTCTGCTAATATTATTGAAAGAGAGAACCCTTCACAATTACTGAAAAGTCAGAAAAATGCTATTGAGATAAAAGGAATGAAAGCTGCCATGGTTCAGGATGGTTTAGCTTTAACTCAATTCTTCTGTTGGTTAGAAGAAAATTTAGGTAAAACTACCATTACTGAATTTACCTTGATAGATAAACTAAGAGCATTTAGATCTCAGCAAAAACATTTCATGGGTGAGAGTTTCGGGAGTATTGTGGGGTATAAAGCACACGGAGCTTCACCACACTATTCAACCACAGCAGAAACCGATTGTGAAATAAAAGCAGAAGGTATCTTACTGATTGATTCTGGTGGACAATATATGAATGGTACAACGGATATTACACGTACCACTGCTTTAGGAGAGCTTAATCAAGAAGAAAAAATGGATTTCACCTTGGTTCTAAAAGGTATGATTCAAATGACATTGGCAGTCTTTCCAAAGGGAACTCGTGGTTGTAATATTGATATACTGGCGCGTCAAGCCCTATGGCAACATGGTAAAAACTATGGACACGGAACCGGCCATGGCGTTGGTTGTTTCTTAAATGTGCACGAAGGGCCACAAAGTATTCGTCAGGAACTGAAAGAGCAAGCCATTTTACCTGGCATGATTAGTTCTAATGAGCCAGGCTTTTATAAGGAAGGTGCCTATGGGATTCGCCATGAGAATTTAATTCTTTGCAAAGAGAAACTGACCACAGAATATGGTGATTTTCTTGAGTTTGACACGCTAACTCTTTTCCCATTTGAC
>Ga0209379_10001362_pt1 | contig 16274 bp, 14 predicted proteins | sample tdDd001_FD_187124 | JGI IMG/M metagenome (GOLD analysis project Ga0209379, IMG submission 187124) | Marine sediment microbial communities from the Atlantic coast under amendment with organic carbon and nitrate - tdDd00.1 (SPAdes)... | ecosystem: Environmental > Aquatic > Marine > Coastal >...
ATATAGCTGTTATCTTTCGATAATTGAGTGGAATATTCAATTAGGGTGGAACCGCGTGATATAATCTCGTCCCTTTCTTAGGGAGGAGATTTTTTTGTTTTTGTATAGTAACGGAAGGAGGAAATAATGATTAAATTAACACTTAAAGATGGGTCAATAAAAGAAGTAGAATCTGGCGTATCAATATTTGATGTAGCAAAATCTATCTCAGGTAGACTAGCAAAAGAAGCAGTAGCGGGGGTTGTGAATAATACCACAGTTGACTTAAATTATATCTTAAGTGAAGATGTAGAGTTGAGTATTTTAACAATAAATGATGAAGCTGGATTGGATGTTTTTAGACATACGAGTGCTCATGTTATGGCTATGGCTGTAAAGAATTTATTTCCGGGTACTAAACTAGCAATCGGGCCTCCAATAGAAAATGGATTTTATTATGATTTTGATACTGAGCATGTCTTTGTACCAGAAGATCTAGAAAAAATAGAAAAAGAAATGAAGCGTCTTATAAAAGAAGACTTAAGACCAGAACGATTTACTATGCCTCGTAAGGAAGCTTTAAAATTTGCTTCTGAATTAGGTGCAGATTACAAAGTAGAACTGATTAATGACTTACCTGAAGATGCAGAGTTATCTTTTTACAAACACGGTGAATTTGTTGATTTGTGTGCTGGACCTCATTTGCCTGGTCTTAAGCAAATAAAGGCTTTTAAGTTATTGTCGATAGCTGGTGCGTACTGGCGTGGTGATTCAGAGAAAAAAATGTTACAAAGAATCTATGCAACATCTTTTCCAAAAGCATCACAATTAGAAGCTCACCTTCATCGATTGGAAGAAGCCAAAAAGCGTGATCATAGGAAACTAGGAAAAGAATTGAAGTTGTTCAGTTTAATGGAAGAAGGTCCGGGCTTTCCGTTCTTTTTACCAAAAGGTATGATTGTAAAAAATAAACTTTTGGAATACTGGAGAGAAGTTCATGATGAAGCAGGGTATGTAGAGATAGAAACACCACAAATTCTGAATCGTGACTTATGGGAAACGTCTGGCCATTGGCATCATTATGCAGAAGATATGTATTCATTAAAGATAGACGATGAAGATTATGCAATCAAACCGATGAACTGCCCGGGTGGGATGTTGGTTTATAAAACAGAACTGCGTTCTTATAGAGATTTTCCTATGAGAGTAGGTGAGCTTGGTAAAGTCCACCGTCATGAATTATCAGGTGCTTTACATGGTCTGATGAGAGTACGCGCCTTTACCCAAGATGATGCACATATATTTATGTTGCCATCACAGATTAAAGATGAAATAAAAGAAGTGGTTCGAGTGATTGATTCAGTTTATCAAACATTTGGATTCAAGTACCATCTGGAACTATCAACTAGACCTGAAAAGTCTATTGGTTCAGACGAAGCATGGGAACAAGCGGAAACAGCATTACAAGAAGCTTTAGAAGAAATGGACTTAGATTATAAATTAAATCCTGGTGATGGTGCTTTCTATGGTCCGAAGATCGATTTCCATTTGGAAGATTGTATCGGTAGAACATGGCAGTGTGGTACTATTCAACTGGATATGCAGTTACCAGAGCGATTTGAATTAACTTATATCGGTGAAGATGGTGAAAAACATCAACCCGTAGTCATCCATAGAGTGGCATTTGGTTCATTTGAAAGATTCTTCGGTATCTTGATTGAACATTATGCAGGAAAGTTCCCGACTTGGTTGTCACCGGTACAAGTAAAAATAATTACAGTAGCTGACAGACATGAAGACTATGCAAGAGTTCTAAAAAATACTTTAGCATCATATGGTATTCGAGTGGAACTAGATGGTCGTCAAGAATCGGTTGGCTATAAGATAAGAGAAGCAAGACTTGAAAGAAATCCTTATATGTTGGTTATTGGTGATAAGGAAATCGAAGGCAGTAATGTGGCAGTAAGATCAAGAGATAAAGGTGAGTTGGGTAGCATGCCTCTTGAAGATCTAGTTGAACTTTTACTAGATGAAATCGTATTAAGAAATTAGGAGAAAAGAATGATTAAAATTACTTTAAAAGATGGTTCTGTAAGAGAAGTAGAACAAGGTTCTACGGTATTTGAAGTAGCAAAAGCTATCTCTGGTAGATTGGCAAAAGAGGCAATTATTGGTGAAGTAAATGGTGAATTAGTAGATTTAAGTTATGTGATCAATGAAGATATATCACTTAATATTTTAAGATTTGATGATGCAGAAGGTAAAGAAACGTTTAGACATTCAACTGCACATATTATGGCAAGAGCCGTAAAAAAATTATATCCATCTGCAAAACTTGCAATTGGTCCATCAATTGAAAATGGTTTCTATTATGACTTTGATGTAGATGTTAACTTTACACCAGAAGATTTAGCCAAAATCGAAAAGGAAATGAAGAATATCATTTCGGCAAAAGAAAAGTTTGAAAGATTTGAACTACCAAGAGCTGAAGCCTTGAAATTAGTTTCGGAAATGGGTGAGGAGTACAAAGTTGAATTAATTGAAGGTCTAGATGAAGATGCAGTCATTTCATTCTACAGACATGGTGATTTTGTAGATTTATGTGCAGGTCCTCATATCTTTGATATCAAAAATATCAAAGCGTTCAAACTTCTTAGTGCAACAGGTGCTTACTGGAGAGGTGATGAAAACAGAAAGATGCTTCAAAGAATCTATGGTACATCATTCCCTAAGGCAAACTTATTAGAAACACATTTAGCGAAATTAGAAGATGCTAAGAAACGTGATCATAATAAATTAGGTAGAGAACTTCAATTGTTCACTACAAATGAAAATGTTGGTCAAGGTTTACCATTATTAATGCCAAAAGGTGCTAAAATCATCCAAACACTTCAAAGATTTGTAGAAGATGAAGAAGAAAAAAGAGGTTATGAATTAACAAAAACACCTATGATGGCAAAATCAGACTTATATAAAATTTCTGGTCACTGGCAATTATACAAAGATGGTATGTTTGTATTAGGTGATGAAGAAACAGATAAAGAAGTATTTGGTTTAAGACCAATGACGTGTCCTTTCCAAATCATGGTATACAAGAATGCTCAAAAGAGTTATAGAGATTTACCAAAGCGTTACAATGAGACATCAACTCTATTTAGAAATGAGTCTTCAGGAGAAATGCATGGTTTAATCAGAGTAAGACAATTTACAATTTCTGAAGGTCACTTAATGGTAACGCCAGAACAATTAGAAGATGAATTCAAAGGTGTTGTATCATTGATTAATTACTTTATGGATACACTTGGTATCAGAGATGATATCACGTACCAATTCTCTAAATGGGATCCTAACAAGTCAGAAAAATACATCGGTACACCAGAACAATGGGAAGATTCTCAAAACCAAATGAGAACTATCTTAGATCATTTAGAAATTGATTATGTTGAAGCTGAGGGTGAAGCGGCATTCTACGGTCCTAAACTTGATATTCAGTTTAAAAATGTTCATGGTAAAGAAGATACAATCATTACAGTTCAAATTGACTTTGCTCTTGCTGAGAAATTTGAAATGACTTATATAGACTCTAATGGAGATAAGAAACATCCTTATATCATCCACAGAACTTCTATTGGTTGTTATGAAAGAACTTTGGCAATGTTAATTGAAAAGTATGCTGGTAAATTCCCAGCGTGGTTAGCACCTGTACAAGTTAAGTTACTACCAATCGCAGATCGTCATTTAGACTATACTTATGAGCTTAAGAAAGAGTTTGAAAAGCATGGTATTAGAGTTGATGTAGATTCAAGACTTGAATCAGTAGGTTACAAGATTAGAGAAGCTAGACTTGAGAGAAATCCATATATGCTTGTTATCGGTGATAATGAAGTAGAGAACAAAAATATTTCTGTTAGATCTAGAGATAAAGGTGAGTTAGGAGCTATGTCAGTAGAGACATTCTTAAAAGACTTAGTAGAAGAAATTGAAACAAGAGCTATATTATTACAAGATTAATTTGATGACTGCTTAGGCAGTCATTTTTTTATGGATTTGACAAAATTAATATATTGTTATAGAATGTACTTAGTAATACTAGGTACTATACAATAATAAGTATTGGAGTGATTATTATCGATATCAATAGGCAATTAAAAAAGGGTGTATTAGAAATTATTGTTTTAAAGATCATAAATGAATCTGATGTTTATGGTTATGAGTTGATCAAAAGTATGGAAAATGCAAGTGATGGTTATTTCAGTTTAAAAGAGGGTTCTTTGTATCCTATTCTGTATAGATTAGAAGATAAAGGACTGATAGAGAGTTATAAAAACAATTTTGAAGGAGAACGTAAAGTTCCTAGAAAGTATTATCGGATCACAGAGAATGGTAAGGAAGCTTTAAATGAGATGTTAAAAGCTTATGAAGAATTAAATAAACATGTTCACATGATAATTTAGGAGGTTCTGATGAAAAGAGAATATAAGGTATATGTCAATAAAGTTCTAAGTTACATTCCGACAAATCACAAAACCAAGAAAAAAATTAAATCGGATTTATTAGAAACTTTAATGACAAGGGAAGATGAAGGTATGGATGTTGATCCATATGAAGTATTAGGAGATCCGCGAGAAGTGGCAAAAGAGTTTTCTGAAAATCTTGGTATGTCTATGCTAAATGGCGGATTTGAGTATAAATCAAAAGTCAGTTTAATAGGAGTACCACTACTGCATATTAATTTAGGAAGAAATGCGACTGCAAAAGGTATTGTTGCAATTGGTTCTAAGTCTGTTGGTATTATCAGTATTGGTGGTATCAGCTTAGGTGTCGTTAGCCTTGGTGGAATTGGATTTGGTGTTTTAGCCTTTGGTGGTATTGCCGCAGGTCTGTTCTCAGCTTTAGGTGGTGTCGCTGTTGCGTATGAATTGGCAATTGGTGGTGTAGCGACTGCTAAATCATTGGCAGTTGGTGGCGTTGCTGTGGCAAAAGATATTGCAATCGGTGGCAGTGTCTCGGCAAGTTTAATGGGATATACTCAATCTATCAATGGAGAAAATATCATGCAAGCTTTTAGATTGCCTTCAGAAAAAGCACAATTTATGACGGAGTATTATGTTCAATTTCCTGACTTTGGTGCATTAAAAGATACTATTATAAAAGCCATATTAAATAATGGTTATTAAGGAAAATATAATTATTATAAATAAATGGTTATAACATGACTAAATTCATAAACTTTATGTTTTAATTAATACAGATGGGTATATAAAAACATAGAGATAAAGGAGGACGTTATGGATAAATATCGTTTACATGCAGATCAACTTACATGCAGAATCGCAATTGAAGAACTTAGATTTGAAACCACTGAGGATTTAACGCCCCTATATGAAATGATCGGACAAGAGAGAGCTGCTAAAGCGATGGAATTCGGTTTGAATATAAAACAAAGAGGTTATAATATTTATGTTGCTGGTGGTTGGGGAACAGGCAGAAATACCTATGTACGGTACATTACAGATAAAAAAATACTTGAAACGGATGCCCCAGATGATTGGATTTATGTTAATAATTTTAAAAATCCTAGAACGCCAATTGCAGTTTCGTTAAAAAGCGGCGAGGGTAGAAAATTTAAAAAAAGTATGGCAAGAAACATTGAGTTTATACAAAATGAAATCGCAGAAGCTTTTATTGGTAAAGAGTATGAAAATACGAAAGCTATCCTACGTCAGGAATATTCTCAAAAAAATGCAGCCATTATCGACGAATTAAACATAATTGGAGAAAAATATAATTTTGCTTTTACTCAAACAGAAAGAGGGTTGGTCAGTATTCCTCTTAAGAACAAGAAACCTATGAGTGAAGAAGAATATAGAAAAATTTCTGAAGAAGAATATGAAGAACTTAGTAGAAATTCTAATAAATTAACACTTGAAACCGTTGATTTATTTAATAAATTGAGAACAGAAGAAGAAGTATATTTAAATAAACTGGATGACCTAGATGCTAAGTTGGGTCGAAAGATTGTTGAATCTCATTTTAGAAATGTGATTAAGAAATATGATAACAATGATGCAATTAAGGATTATTTACTTTCAGTAATTGATGATATTGTTGAGAATATTGATGAATTTAAAGAAGAGGAAGAACCTGAGACTAAGAATCCGCTTGCTATGTTGCAACAACCAGCAAGAAAAGATGATTTCTTTATTAGATATTCTATTAACTTGTTTGTAGATAATAGTGAGAAAAACTCAGCGCCAGTTGAATTTGAAATTAATCCTACCTTCTTTAATTTAATTGGTAACATTGAATATAAAAATGATTACGGTGCTTGGAAAACAGATTTTACTCAAATTAAACCAGGCGCTTTACATCAAGCAAATGGTGGTTATTTAATCATTCAAACGAGAGACCTTTTAACAGCGCCATATGCTTGGAAAGGCTTAAAAAGAGCATTAATCAATAAAGAAGTCAACATTGAGAATATTGGTAGACAAACAGGTGTAAATGGTGCTCAAACATTACGACCACAACCAATCCCTCTTGATGTTAAGGTGATTATAGTTGGTGACTTCTATACTTACAATATGTTATTTAATTATGATGAAGAGTTTAGAAAACTATTTAAAGTTTTAGTGGACTTCGATGATGAAGTTGAAAGAAATAGAGAGTCTATTACCAAAATGGCGAGATTAATTGCCAGTTATGCTGATAGAGATAATATCAAATTCTTTGATAAATTTGCAGTTGCTGAAATCGTAAATTATACGACAAGACTTGCTGCTAATAAAGACAAACTATCAGCACATTTAAATGTGATTGTTGACCTGATTTATGAAGCCGATAGTTGGGCCAGTTTCTATGGTGATAAGATTGTTGGTAAAGAACATGTACTAAAAGCACTTGATGAACAAAAAAATAGAATGAATCGTTTTGAAAGAAAACTTTTAGAACACTTTGAAGATGGGACTTACTTAATTGATACTCAAGGTGCAAAAGTTGGTGAAATTAATGGTCTGGCAGTTCTAGGAACAGGCATTCAATCATTTGGTAAACCAAGTAAGATTACTGTATCGACTTATAGAGGTAAGGCTGGCCTTATCAATATTGAAAGAGAAGCCAATCAATCTGGACCAAGTCATGATAAAGGTGTTATGATTCTCAATGGGTATATGGGTTTCAAATATGCTCAGGATAAACCATTGACTCTAAGTGCATCTATTGTGTTCGAACAATTGTATTCGGGTGTTGATGGTGACAGCGCTTCCAGTACAGAGCTGTATGCGATTCTATCTAGTTTATCAGGGGTACCAATTGATCAAGGTTTTGCTGTAACAGGATCGGTTAATCAAAGAGGTGAAATTCAACCTATTGGTGGTGTTAATGAAAAAATTGAAGGCTTCTATGAAGTATGTAAACTTAAAGGTATAACAGGTGTGCAAGGGGTTATCATCCCTCATCAAAATGTTAAAAACCTCATGCTTAAAGAAGAAGTTGTTAAAGCTGTAGAAGATGATAAATTCCATATCTATGCTATTGATCATATTGATCAAGGTATTGAACTTCTAATGAAAACACCTGCAGGTGAAAGACAAAAAAATGGTAAGTTTAAAAAAGGAACAATTCATTATCTGGCAGATAAAAAATTAGCTGAACTTGCTACACCTCTTATGAAAAGAAGAAGTGACGAAAATAAAGAGGGAGCTAAGAAAAGACCTGAAGCGAAAGAAATAATTGACGAGAAGAAATAAATATCGAGACTATAGGTTGATAATCCTATAGTCTCTTTTAATTAAGGACATGATACTTTCTTGTAGGGACTATCGTCCTAACATTGAGAGTATAGATGCTTTTTGTGAAATTCTTTGTTATACTTTTAATACATCCGATAAGGGCAAACTATTTGAAAGAATAGGACGCAAAACTAGAGGGCCTTACTCTTATGAGTTGGCAGCCAGTTACCGAAGAGTCATATGAAAGATTCTTCTACCTTTATGAGGTAGAATTTTTTTGACTCAACCTTTAATACGGATTTGGAAATAACAATCTAGGAGGTTTGAGAATGAGTAAAAAATTATTAACCAGTATTACGGTCTTAGCATTATTATTAAGTATGATGAGCTTTGCTGTATTTGCTGAAACAGAAGTAACAACAGATGGAACTGAAGAACCTACAGAAGCTGTAGAATCAACTGAAGAACCAACTGAAGAACCAACTGAAGAACCAACTGAAGAAGCCATTGAGCCGGTATTATCTTATCTAACATTTGATTTAGATGAAGAAATTACTTTTGTAGTTGAAGATGGTGTTGTAGTGGATGTTGTTACAAATACAACAGAAGAAATAATTGAAGAGCCAGCTGATGAAACAACAGAAGAGCCAGCTGATGAAACAACAGAAGAGCCAGCTGATGAAACAACAGAAGAGCCAGCTGATGAAACAACAGAAGAGCCAGCTGACGAAACAACTGAAGAGCCAGCTGATGAAACAACAGAAGAGCCAGCTGACGAAACAACAGAAGAGCCAGCTGATGAAACAACAGAAGAGCCAGCAGATGAAACAACAGAAGAGCCAGCAGATGAAACAACTGAAGAACCAGTTGTTGATGAAGAAGTAGCTGAAGAAATATTAAGTGCACCTTTTGCATCTTATATTGGTTTACCAGTAGTAGAAGCAGTAGGAACATTTATTGAAGAAAACGAAATTACAGAAGCTATTGAAGTTCAAATATTAGGAAATGAATCTATGATTGAAGAACTTGAAAATACTTTAAATGAGTCATTCGAAGAGTTATTAGATGTAGATACTATTGCACTTGATAGTGATAATCCTAATGCTGAGAGATTTGTAAATGCAGCTAAACTTCAAATTACAAATGGTAAAATGAACTTATTGGAAAAATTAAAAGCATCATCTGATACTGAAAGTTTCGAATATAGTGAGTGGGCTGACTTATCAGTTAAAGAGATCATGGCATCAATCAAAGCTAACAAGAAAGATGCTAAATTTAATATAGATTATGATGATTTGGATGAGACTGATGAAGTTGAAGAAGCAGATGAAGATGAAGATGAAGATGAAGATGAAGTTAAAAAGACTTCTTCATCAAAAGCAAAATCAAATAATGGAAAAGCAAAAGGCAAAAAATAAATAAAATGACACTCTGATTATTTAATCAGAGTGTTTTTTTTGTTACTTAGTCTTCAGAATGAGATGTTGATTTACTTTTATTCTATCCACTACATATTCAATGTATTAACTTAATTATAAATTTAAGGGTTTTATAATGGTAATGCTCTTCGCTAATTGTTAATATAAAATTGATATGATAAAATACTGATAATATAAGTGTAGAATAAGGGGTTAAAATGAAGAAGAATAATATTTATAGAGAAGCACGGGAAAAATATAATAGAGAACATGAAAATCCTCTCAATCGAGAAGAAGCTGCAGACTTACTTCATATCAGTGTGGCATCATTAGGTCGTTATGAAACAGATGAAAGTGAACCAACTTCTGATGTAGTTTATTCAATGAGTAAAATATATGAGAATCCAGATTTAAGAAGGATGTATTGTTCAGAATGTTGTCAAATCGGACAAGTAGATCATCACTATAGTGTCCCAAAAACACTGTTTGAATCGGGGTATGGTTTGATTAATGCCAATAAAATTTTAGATGTTTTTAAAACAGAATTATTTGATATATTATCTGATGGTATGGTGGATAGCGATGAAATCGTTAAGCTTCGAAATATGATACCGCAAATCAAAACAGTACAGAAACTATTAAATGATATAGAGATTGAAATAGAAAAACATTCCTTAAAACATGAAATTAAAGAATAACATAGATGCTACATTCTTACTTTAAAACTATCAATTGTGATTTTTTTAGATTAGGAATGTAGCATTTTTGAAATTCAATATTTTTATAAATATCGATATACTATAAGTATAAGAGATATTTATTTTATGATTGAGGGGAGGTCATCATGAAACAAACATTATTAGGCGGTTTGGTTGCCGCTATCATTACAGCTATCGTTTCTTGGTTTATGTTACCTGTATTAAATATTGGATTTGTACATGTTATCATCTTAGGTTTTATCTTTGTTGCGATTATGACAGCAGTTGGTTATGGATTACAGAAAAGAGAAACCATGAATCATTTGCCGGGTAAAATTGGTGGCGTATTATCAGTTTTGCTTATTGGTATTTTACTTGTTGGTATATTGTTATCAACAGCAATATTTAGATCAGACATCAAACAAAAAATGTTAGACGTAGAAGAAATAACATTTGATGAATCTATGCCAAATGTAGATATGGAGAATTTGGTCATTTGGGATGAATCAGATGCGATCAGATTTGGAGAGAAACTGATTACTGAAAAGGATCCATCACTTGGATCGATGTATGAGATTTCATCTGAATACGGTACCTTATCTGTTGTTGATGGTAAACCACACTGGTTATTTCCTTTAGAACACTCGGGATTGTTTAAGTACTTAAAAAATCAAACAGTTCCAGGATACATAAAGGTTAATGCAACAACAGGGGAGGCAGAGTTTGTTGATTCGGAGTTCTCTGTTTGTCCCTCCGCGAGCTTTAGCAATGATCTTAAGCGAGTTATTTACTCAGAGTATAAGACTGTAGGATTAACGGATTATTCATTTGAGGAAAATGAAGCCGGTGAGCCAAGGTGGGTTATTACGGCCTATACACATAAAACCGGTTTTTCCACTTCAGAAATAGAAGGTGTTATTGTAGTTGATCCTGTGACTAAAGATGTTGAATTCTTTGATAAAGATGAGCAGCCTGATTGGATTGATCGTGTTTCATCAATAGAAATATTCAAAGAACATTTGGATGATTGGGGAACATACATCAACGGATGGTGGAATCCATCTGATAAAGGGAAACTCAAGAATACCGATGGTATCGGTTATGTCTTCAAAGACGGAAATATTTATTTTTACACAGGCATCACATCATATGGTGGAGATGAAGCAACAACGGGATTCTTGATATACAATCCGAGAACCTGTCAAGCAGAATACAATAGAATTTCAGGATCCACTGAAAATAAGGCAATGGGACTTATGGAAGAATTAGTGCAAAATGCTGGTTACACAGCTAAGTATCCATATTTGATTAATATCAATGGTTCAGCAACATACCTTTCAACTTTAAAAGGTAATAGTGGTAACGTCGTAGGATATGCTTTGGCATCTGTTGATAATTATAGAGCAGTTGCTTGGGGCAAAACGTTAAGAGAAGCTCAAACAGAATACAATCGTATCTTAATCTCGGAAGGCTCTGCAACAAATTCTTTAAGTGATCAATACAATAGCTTAGAAGAAATCAAAGGGACTGTTTCTCGAGTAGGTTATTTGAAGGAAGGCTACTTCATCGTAAAATTTGTTAGTAGTGACACTTTATTTGTTGTTTCAGTAGATCAATATCCATTAGTTGCATTAACAGAAAAAGGTGATACAGTTGTGATCAGTTATCTAGAAACAGAAGAACAAATTAAGATAGATGCACTTGATTTTAAAAATAAATCCATTGAATAAGAAGAATCCAAGCTTGCTTGGATTTTTCTTAGCGTAAAAGGAATCTTTTGGGGTATCTTCTGCATATGGGAGATAATTTATGAGTGGATTAATTGGACTGATAGAATTAAACAGTAAAGATTTAATCGGTATCTTAGTATGGTGTAATTTTGCATTAAGTCTATTGGTATTTGGTTATAGGTTTACACGAAATGAACCAAAAGAAAAGAATATAATTACTTTGTATGCTCATTCTAGATTGTTTCAGGGATCTGCTTGGCTTTTGCTGTTCTTAAGAGGAGATATTCCAATTATCATATCCAGAGACATTGGTAATGTGATTTTATTTGCTAGTTTTTATCTGGAAGCACTTGTTATGTTATTAATGGTGAAATATTTAAACAAATTAAGTTTTTTAGTAGAAAGTCTGATATTAATTATTGCTTCTCTTGGATTCGTACTGATAACAGAAGCAGCACCAGACAGGATTTATATCATTGCAGCGTCATTCATCATTTTTTTGTTATTCATTTTACCGACAGTCCTTTATATGTTCAGCAAGTCCAGTTCGAGATTTAAAAGATATATCGGTTTACTATATGTTTTCTTTTGTTGTGTGATGGTGTTGAGAGGCATTAATGCTCACTTTGAAAATATGTCTCTATTTACAGTGAATTATATTCAAAATTTTAGTTATATTACGGTTACATTATTAGCTGTGATAAGTGGTCCTGGTTTTCTATTGCTGATGAAAGAAGAGTCTGATAAGACATTGGTAGAACTTGCAACACATGATATGTTAACCAGAATGCCAAACCGAAGATATTTTATGGATCGAGCGGTAGGATTTCTTGAAAACCACAGGAGACATAAACATGTTTTATCGATGTTGTTCATAGACATAGATTATTTTAAAAAAATTAATGATTCTTATGGTCATAGCTTTGGGGATAAAGTCCTTATTCATTTAGGAAAAGCATTAACATCAACGATGCGAATCAACGATCTGTATTGTCGTTACGGTGGAGAAGAGTTTATAGTTGTTTTATCTGAAACCGAAGTGGCAGGTGCAGAAGCATATATAAAACGGTTAACAGAAGAAATTAGTAAGACATCCTTGTTAAAAGAGGGATTCGAGTATACTATAAGTATAGGTTTGGTATCGCTGATACCAGAAAAACATTCATTAGAAGAAGTCATAAGAAAAAGTGATGAAGCTATGTATCAAGCAAAAATGAATGGTCGAAATCAATATGTCATTTACAAGGAGTAAGTATGTTTAATAAAATTGTATCTGTAGATTATACAGGCATGGTACCAGGAGTTAAAGAAGCACTTTCAAAACTAGCAAAAGAAGTGGTGTATTACGATGATTTTCCATCTGATAATGAAATGATCTTATCAAGAGTAAAAGATGCAGATGTGATCTTAGTCTCTTGGAATACAAGAATTGAAAGAGAAGTGATTGAAAACTGTCCGAATCTTAAATATGTTGGAATGTGTTGCAGTTTAATTGATGAAAATAGTGCTAATGTTGATATTGAAGCCTGTAGAGAAAGAAGTATTCCCGTTTTAGGTGTGAGAGACTATGGCGATGAAGGAGTTGTTGAATTTATCTTAGCTGAACTCATCAAATTACTTCATGGATTTGGTAAACATCAGTGGAAAGACGGTGTACTTGAACTGTCTAAACAAAAGCTTGGTATTATCGGCATGGGTGCTTTAGGTCAGATGTTAGCAAGTCGTGCAAATGCATTTGGTATGGAAGTCTATTACTACAGTCGTACTAGAAAAGAATCGATTGAAACCGATCATATAAAATACCTGCCACTTGAAGAACTTCTTGAAACGGTGGACATGGTATCAACTCATTTACCACGTCATACGAAAGTCTTGGAAAAAGAACATTTCAAATTGTTTGGTTCGGGTAAAATATTAATCAATACCTCTTTAGGACCTACATATGATGTGGAAGGATTCTTGGAGTGGATGGAAGATGAGAAGAACTATTCTATTATGGATAGTGAAGCTATGGGCATCTATAAAAAAAGATTTTTAGAATTGGATCATCTGATAAGCAGTAATAAAGTCTCTGGATGGACAGAACAAGCCAAAGAAAGATTGTCTTGGAAGGTACTTGAAAATATAAACAGCATAACACTCGATTAAAGTGTTTTTTCTTTAAAATGATGATATAATCAATCTATCTTCAAACTCGAACGAGTAAAACATAATGATTGTCATGATGTTTGAAGGTAATGGAGGATTTATGAATAATACAGAACGATTAATGAGATTAAGTCAGGCACTTGGCTTTGAAGCACTAGATATAGTAGAAATATTTGAGTTGGGTCATATTGAAATGCGTGAAGAGGAAGTTGAAAAACTTCTATTGGGTCAAAATACTTCTCCTTTTGAATATGAGACATTAGAAGCTTTTCTAAATGGTTTGATTGTATTTAATAGAGGTGAGTCACCTTTGAAACCTGGTCAAACAGAAAGAAAACCAATGACGGTGGAAGATCCAAGAAGCATCAACAATGTGATGTTAAAAAAAATGAAAATAGCATTTTCTCTAAGCAGTGAAGATATGTTGGATTTATTTAAAGAAGTTGAAATCAGCATCTCAAAAGATAAGTTATCATCACTCTTTAGAAAAGAAGGACATAAGAGTTATAAGTATTGTAGAGATGTTTATGTAGTAGGATTTTTAAAAGCTTTGGGTCAAAGGAGTATGATGTAGGTTTTGTTTACCTACATCTTTTTAATTACACTAAAAAAGTATAAAAACATTGTTGCTTTTTTAACAATCTTAATGTATCATATAAATATACCATCTTTAGGAGAGTAATCTTCTAGACGTGGTTTAAACATAGCAAACCTAATGAAGAAAGTTGATTCTTTTTCAAAAGGAACGCCATAATATATAAGTACGGTTGTACTTGTCTTATTTTTGTGTGCTTCTTTCTCATTATGTTGGGGAAGTTTTTTTATTTGGAAGAAAGTGCAAATGCACATTTCTTGTTGGAGGAAAGTATGAAAAAAATTGGTGTTATTTCTGCAGTATTAGATGATCCACTTAGAACAAATCAAAAATTCAATGATATCGTATCTGATTTTCAGGGAATTATTCGTGGTAGAATGGGGATTCCTTTTTCTGAAGAACATATATCAGTTGTTTCATTAACCGTTTACGGTGATCTGGATGAAATTAATGAACTAACAGGAAAACTTGGAAATGTAGATGGTGTTACTGTTAAGACCGCTATCTCTAAGAAGACATTGTAGGAGGTGCCTATTGAAAGTCCTTGATTTAATTGAGAAATTACATCGAGAAAATGATCTGACAAAAGCAGAACTTATTTATATTCTAGATCATATTACCGAAACAGAAAAAGAAGTATTATTTAAATATTCATTGGAAACAAAACAGGAGTATTATGGTGATACTGTTTATATGAGAGGGCTCATAGAGTTTACCAACTACTGTGTTAGAAACTGTAACTACTGCGGTATTAGAAGAGACCAAGAAGAAGCGGAGCGTTATAGATTATCCAAAGAACAGATCATGCATTGCTGTGATCAAGGATACTGGTTGGGTTATAGAACATTTGTATTACAGGGTGGAGAAGATCCGTTCTTTACAGATGACGTACTGGTAGATATCATTTCATCTATTAAAACAAGATGGTCAGATGTTGCTATCACTGTTTCAATTGGTGAACGATCAAAAGAGAGTTATAAAAAATTAAAGGAAGCAGGAGCTGATAGATACTTACTTAGACATGAGACGGCTAATGAAGCGTTATACGAGTCGATTCATGAAAACATGAAGTTAAGTTCTAGAAAATCTTGTTTATACGATATAAGAGATATTGGATTCCAAGTGGGCGCTGGCTTTATGGTTGGCATACCTGGACAAACCAATGAAATTTTAGCAGAAGACCTGATCTTCTTGAAAGACTTAAATCCTCATATGGTTGGTATTGGACCATTTATTCCACATGAGAAAACACCGCTTGCTGGTACAACTGGTGGTACCGTTGAAGAAACGCTTGTGATGCTCGCCTTAACGAGACTTCTTATTCCGTCAGTGTTATTACCTTCAACAACAGCACTAGGAACATTGGATGGCAAGGGGCGTGAAAAAGCGTTAAAAGTAGGTGCTAACGTGGTGATGCCAAACTTATCACCAACAAATGTTAGAGAAAAATATGAATTGTATCAAGATAAAATCTGTACAGGAGATGAAGCAGCTCACTGTAGACAATGTATTGAAGGTAGAATCAATTCAGTTGGTTTTGAAGTTGATATGGGCCGTGGCGATCATGATGGATGGAGGAAATAAAATGAGTCAATTTATTAAACACGATTATATAGAAGATGTACTAGAACAAGGTAAAAATACTTCTTTAGATGAAATCAAAGAAATTCTAAAAAAAGCTAGAACGTTAAAAGGATTAACACATTTAGAAATTTCTAAATTAATCCAGAATGACACACCAGAAGCAAATGCTGAGCTGTTCAGAATTGCAGGTGAAATCAAACAAGAAATATACGGCAATAGAGTTGTAATCTTTGCTCCATTATATGTTTCTAATTACTGTGTTAATGCATGTACTTACTGTGGTTACGGTAGAGACAATGAATTCCATAGAAAAAAATTAAATGACAAGGAAATACAAGATGAAGTAAAACTTCTTGAGAGTATGGGACATAAACGTCTAGCACTTGAAGTAG
>Ga0209379_10001363_pt1 | contig 16269 bp, 12 predicted proteins | sample tdDd001_FD_187124 | JGI IMG/M metagenome (GOLD analysis project Ga0209379, IMG submission 187124) | Marine sediment microbial communities from the Atlantic coast under amendment with organic carbon and nitrate - tdDd00.1 (SPAdes)... | ecosystem: Environmental > Aquatic > Marine > Coastal >...
AGATGAATATAAAAAAAAAAATCCTGAAGATATAGTGGATATACTAGACCTCTATGAACAGCAGTACCATGCCCTGAAAAATGAGGATATAGAGATGGCTATTAATGAGGGAAGAGGACTCATGGTTGATGAAGCTAATAAATTTAAGTCCTATGACAAGTATATAATAGGAGCTCCCATGTGGAATCTTACAATCCCCGCTGCTCTAAAATCCTATATAGATCACATTGTAACTGCAAATGTGACATTTAAATATAATAAGTTTGGAATACCAACGGGACTTCTAAAAAATAAATCTGTTTTTTATATAGGAACAAGGGGAGGATACTATCCGTTTCCTATATCTTTATTTGCCCATGATGTCTCATATACTAAATTCATATTAAAATTTATAGGGATAAAGAAATTTAAAAGCTTTACTCTGGATGGCATAGACCAGAAGCCTGAAAAAATCCAGAGAGATTTTCCGAAGGTTCAGGAAAGAGTAAGAGCTTATGCAAGAAAATTTTAACCTGAAAAAAGCAGGGAAAGTTGTAGAGGAAGAGATGTATGATTAGCTTTGATAGTAGCACCTGTGATAAAATGGAATAATACTAAGTATAACAAGTAGAAAAGGATATAGAAAGAGGATGAAAAATGTATTTAAATGGAATACTCCAGGGTAAAAAACTAATAACACTATTTAATGATTCTCAAAAGATATACAGAGAAAGTGTAAAGGAGCTGAAAAAAAGTTATAAGAGCTATTCTTTTTCAGATGAAATAACCTATTCATTCAACGAAAACAAGCTTTTAGAAACTTTTAAAAAGAACTTCTTTTCCATACTGATGACCAGTATTTTTGTGGAGAGCGGGATAGACAGAAGAAGGTGTGTAGACTATACCAAACTCCTTACCTGTCTGAGACAGATAGTGACCTCTACCGATAATATAATAGACAACGAGGAAAAGGGACAGATAACTATAAAAGGGATGGCCAGCATAGTGGTGAAAAATAATCTCATAAGTATCGCCAGTCAGAATATAATGAATGAAGTATTAAAGGATCTGGGAGATGAAGGCTCTGGAGGAAAAAGCATTGTAGAAAAATTTTATAATATAGCCAGAGGTGAGAGTATGAGAGATGAAGCTCTCTATAAAGAATATCCAGGTAAGGAGTTTATAAGGGAGGAGATCCACCAAGGGATAGGGGGAGAGCTGCTGGAGCTGTCTCTGGTAGTACCTAAGCTCCTTGAAACCAATAAAAGGCTGGTGGACTACAGCAGAGGCCTCTATAAGGTAGGGATGGCTCTTCAGGCTCTGGATGACTTCTGCGATATGAATGAGGACTTAGAAGATAACAAGGTAAACCTGGGAGTGGGAATATTAATAGGTGAACTCAAATACAGCAGAGAGGATCTCATGGCGAGTGGTTTCTTTACTAAGAGCGACGGTGATGATATTAAAACCTTTATGAAGGAGTATCTTAAAGAGGTTACCATAGAAGCAAGTGAAGGGTTCAGAGTACTGGGTGAAGCAGGCTATCCCATTGTGGAAGGGGATATAAGGTATCTTCTGAAGTATCTGTTTAAGATCAGGGGACTGGAGCATCTGTGGGATATAGTAGAAGTATAATGAAATATAAAAAGGCTTATGGATCTCCTGAGAGAGGTACCGTAAGCCTTTTTTTGTTAATCAAAACTTCTTAGAAGCTGTAACCTAAACCAAGGTAACCAAGATGAGTGTATCCGTCTTCTTCATACCAAGTCTGACCACTAATTTTTTGAGTGACTTCTGTCTCCACGGCTTTATATCCAAAGTGGACAGACAGGTTGTTATCAAAGGTATAACCAGTTTCTATACCGAAAACAAAACCAGTCATATCTATCTCTTCTTTAAATGCTCCCCAGTTATCATCAGCATCTCCCACAGAGTATCCCAGTCTTCCTGAAACATACCAGTTATTATCAAAGGTATATCTTGGAGAGTAATATACTTCCAGGGTAGTAGGATCAGCATCTGTATGATCCCAGTCGTAGTAGTTTATCCCCAGTCCAAGGGAGTTGGTGATATTTCCGTTTTTCAGACCTATCTCAAACTCACCTGAGATATTTCCAGTATCCTCGTCGTAATAGCCTTCATCAAAGAATCCCCCACCAATATTAACTCTCACACTTTTAACAACCTCTTCCCCTTTTACTTCAGTTGCCAATACTCCACTGGTAATAATCAGTGCTGCAATTAAAAACTTTTTCATATCTCCTGCCTCCAGTAATCTTTTATATAAATTCATTATCTGCTATTAATTTCTAATATGTAATCATTATAATTGGAAAAACTAGAAATGTATAATTAATAGTTCCTTATCAAATGGCATGGAAAATTAACAGAAGTAGTATCAAAACTTAAAAAATGAACTATCTATATGATGGTATACCTTTGATTAGTTTTATACAGTTGATCTTTAGACCTTAAAAATATTAAGGTAAATAATAACAGAAGATGTGATGGTAATCTTAAAAAGAAAATAAGAAAGGGTTTTTGATTTTTAATGGTAGAAGATATGAAAAGATCCAGGAAGATAATTCTTCCTGGATCTTTTTGAAAACCTAAATATTTATTTATATATTATGAAGTTTTAGACTTTTAGTAGCTCTTCTAGTTGATATTTAAGTTCTTTATAGTTTTATTTTACTTATCCAGCGTTTATAGTAGCTTCTAACTCCTCAAACTTTAGGTGAGGGAAAGCATCCCAAACTGGCTTATAAACAAGTTTACCTTCATATACGTTTACACCTGGTGCTAGCTCAGGGAACTTCTTGATAGCTCCAGCAAGTCCAAGGTCAGCAATAGCAAGACCATACTTAAGAGTAACGTTAGCTAGTGCATAAGAAGATGTTCTAGGCATAGCTCCTGGCATGTTTGCACAACAGTACATAACTACGCCATTTTCAGTAACAAATGTAGGATCCTCATGGTATGTAGCTCTTGATACTGGAGTAGATCCACCCTGGTCGATAGAGATATCTACGATAACTGATCCAGCTTCCATAGAGTTAATCATATCCATTGTGATTAAGTGAGGACACTTAGCTCCAGGAATAAGTACAGTAGAGATTACAAGGTCAGCAGTTTTTAAAGCATCTGCTAAGTTTCCTGCATTTGAGTACATAGTTTTAATCTTGTTTCCATAGATGTCATCAAGATACTTTAGCTTAGGAACATCTACGTCTAGTACAGTAACGTCAGCTTCAAGTCCAACAGCCATCTTAAGTGCAGCCTGTCCAGAAACTCCAGCTCCAACAATTATAACCTTAGCTCTAGCAGTACCAGTAACTCCTCCTAGTAAAATTCCTTTTCCACCCATGTGTGACGCAAGGATGTTTGCTCCAAAGATAGTTCCCTCTCTACCAGCAACTTCTGACATTGGAGAAAGAAGTGGAAGAGATCTGTCAGCAAGCTCAACAGTTTCAAACGCAACTCCAGTAGCTCCAGCTTCCATAAGACCGATAGTCTGGTCGTAATCAGGTGCAAGGTGAAGATATCTATAGTGAATTTGTCCAGGTTTAATTAAAGCAATCTCTCTTGGCTGAGGTTCTTTAACACCAACAATCATATCTGCTACAGCATATACTTCCTCAAGTGTAGGTAAGATTTCTACTCCAACAGCTGTATAATCTTCATCAGTAAGACCGATTCCTGCTGCTGCTCCAGATGTCATAACTACTCTATGACCTCTGTTAACGAATTCTGCTGCTCCTCCAGGTACTAGTGCGATTCTGTTCTCTTGTGGCTTTATCTCCCCAGGTACTCCTACTACGATATTTCTTGACAATTTAACCCCTCCCTTTTAATTCTTAATATTTTTTTTGTATCTATAAGACTATTAAATATACTTTAAACTCGACTTCCTTAAATAAACAAGAAAACATACTTTAATGCTCTTTTGTAACTTTTAAATTGTTATCCAGACAAAGAGTTCGCTATCTGAATATCAGGAAGTGTTGTTTTAGCTTGCTAATAGTTTATACTAGACCTTTTAAGAAAAAGCAATAAAAAATATTAAATTCACTTTTTTACTTTTTTTTTACTAAAATCAGTACAAAATGTACTAAAAAAAAGTTTTTATATATGAAATATAGAAGTTAATTATATATTATATATGGAAGTGATGAATGAAATAAATAAGTTGATAAAAAGATACCACTGTATTTTTTTAGTTTAACCCTTTATTTTCAAGGGCTAAAAAACAATTTATATAGTTTAGTAAAAAACCAAAACTTTGTGAATAATGTGAAAAAAACATAAAATATAACTTTTAAAAATTATCTGGGGTTGACGGAAGAAAGAAGTTGGAGGTAACATATTAACGTAGAACAAAGTGATTAATTTATGATCATTAAATAGTAAAAAAGTAGACAAAGAAGAAAATGAAAGATTTTCAGATTATAGAAACTTGAAAAATAGAGGTGCGTTTAATGGAGGTAATCTAAGGGTGTGAAGGGAAGGGACTCCTGATATCTTAGATGAAGAACTTATCTGCCGAAAGGAAAAATCTGTCCATATGAGATTATTCCTTGGGGGTCACAGAAACCTGTGGCAACTGTCATGGATCAGCCATGGAGAACTATTTTAGCCTAAGGGCGTTTATAGTACAGTTGAAGGATTGGTATAGCTTCTTGAAAAATGGATCTTTTTTTGTTTTCAAATAAAAAAAGTAAATGTCAATGACTATAGCATCTAATTAAGAAAGAGGAGAGCTATATAAAATAACAACTATTATCATAATTTAAGAGGAAGCAAAAATTATGAAAAGAGAAGACCGGTGGTTTTCAGATTATAGGAGCCTTTACAGAAAAGAATGTAAATATTCTTTAGTAAAGAAAAGCTTGTTCTGGAGGGTAGCGGTATTTTTTTACAAAAAAATATGACTTTAAAGGAAAAATTTATTTTAAGGAGGAGAGAGATGAGAAATAATATTAAGGTTGTAATCTGGGGATTTGGAGCAATGGGAAGTGGAATGGCAGAGATGCTTTTAAAGAAAAAAGGTGTAGAGATAGTGGGGGTATGTGACAGACACCCTGATAGAGTAGGAAAGGATATGTATGAGGTATTAGGTACAGAAAGAGGAGACAGAAAAGAGACAATCATAAGTGGAGATATAGAGAAGGTACTAACTAAGGGATCTGCAGATGTATGCCTATGTGCTACAGATTCATATACAAAGACTGCATTTCCAAGATTAAAGTATGTATTAGAGCAGGGAGTAAATGTAGTGTCAACAGCTGAAGAGATGGCTTACCCTAAGGCACAGAGCCCTGAAGAAGCTGATGCATTAAATAAAATAGCAAGAGAAAACGGAGTGACAATACTTGGAACTGGTATCAATCCTGGTCTTATGATGGACCTTCTGGCTGTGGCATTATCCGGTGCTATGACTGAGATCGATTCTGTAATGTGTAAGAGAGTAAACAGTCTTTCTCCATTTGGTCATGCAGTAATGGAGGAGCAGGGAGTAGGAATATCTATTGAAAAATTCAACAAGGGTCTAGAGGAAGGAACACTTGCAGGACACGTTGGATTTGCTGAAAGTGTAGGAATGATAGCAGAGGCTATCGGATGGAATGTTGGCAAGTTTGAGCAGCAGATGAAGCCAATAGTAACAGATGTAGACAGAAAATCTCCATATGGATTTGCAGCAGCAGGTACTCTTGCTGGAGTAAATATGACTGGACAAGGGTATGTTAACGGAGAGGTAAAGATCGATATGATCCATCCTCAGCAGATAGAGCCTGAGATGGGAGACACTTTTACAGGAGACTATATAGTATTGAAGGGGACACCTGAAGTAAATATGGCTATAACTCCAGAGATAGACGGAGGACTAGGAACAATAGCTATGTGTGTAAATATGATCCCTCATGTAATCAACGCAAGAGCAGGACTAAAAACTATGATCGATCTTCCAGTACCAAGAGCTATCATGGGAGATATGAGAGAGATGTTAGAGGACTAAGGAGGAGCGAGATGCTAGGTAAAAAAGGAGATTGGGTAAAAATACATAATATAGTGCTTGAATCTAGTGAAAGAGCACCTCAGGTTCCTGAAGATACATCTAAGGTGCCTCTGGAGATGTGGGTAAAGGGTTTCCTTATGGGAGACGGTAAGATAGGAGATAAAGTAGAGATAGAGACGATAACAGGAAGGTATGTGAAAGGGAAGCTTGTGGAACTAGAGCCTACCTTTGATCACTCCTTTGGTAAAAATATACCTGAGCTACTTCAAATAGGAAAGCAAGTAAAGGGAATACTATTTGGAGGTGACTGCTAGATGAAGGATATGACATATGAAGCTGTAATGGGCAGAAGTAATGAGATTATGAAAAATGCACTGGGAATAGACTATAGCCTATTTGAGGGAGAGGGAGTAACCTTTGACTTTGAAAAGATGATGGTGGAAACCGGGTATACTATAGAAGAGATGATAGAGATACAAAGATCTGTGGGAGTTGGTAATACTCCTGTAATAGAGCTGAAAAATCTGACAAATCTTGCAAGAAAGTGTGCACCAGAAGGTAAGGGAGCCAGAATATTTTTAAAGGATGAAGCTAGTAATCCATCGGGATCATTTAAGGCAAGAAGAGCAGCCAATGCTGTATATCATGCTAAAAAGAATGGTTATAAGGGTGTAATAGCAGCAACAAGCGGGAACTACGGAGCAGCAGTAGCATCCCAGGCAGCTATGCAGGGCTTAAAATGTATCATAATCCAGGAGTGTTATGACTCCAAGGGTCATGGTCAGCCTGAAATAATAGAAAAGGCCAGAAAGTGTGAAGCATACGGGGCAGAGGTAGTACAGCTCAGTGTTGGACCGGAACTATTCTATACATTCTTAAGACTTCTTGAAGAAACAGAGTACTTTAACGCTTCTTTATATACTCCATTTGGTATAGCAGGAGTGGAAACACTGGGATGGGAACTATCTCAGCAGATAAAAGATATGACGGGTAAATACCCTGAAACTGTAGTATGTACCAATGCCGGAGGAGGAAATCTTACCGGTACAGCAAGGGGGCTCAGAAAAGCAGGAGCCACAGAGACTACTGTAATAGGAGCTAGTGTAAACCTGAAGGGACTTCATATGGCTAGTGATACACAGTTTAATAAAAAGTCATTTACCACTGGTCATACAGGATTTGGAATACCATTTTGTACATGGCCTGACAGATCAGATGTGCCAAGATCGGCAGCCAGACCACTGAGATATATGGACAGATATGTAACTGTAAATCAGGGAGAGGTATTTTATATGACTGAATCCCTAGCACAGCTGGAGGGACTCGAGAGAGGACCCGCTGGAAATGTATCATTAGCAGCAGCATTTTCAATGGCTCAGGAGATGAATAAAGACGAGATAATAGTAGTACAGGAAACAGAGTATACCGGTGCAGGAAAACATATAGGACCACAGCTTTCCTTTGCAAGGGATAACGGAATAGATATCCACTTTGGAAACCCTGAGGATGAAAAACCAGGAGTGAATATAATCCTCCCGGCAGAGCCTAAGATGATAAAGGCCAGAGATCTTGATCTCAATAAGATAAGAAGGTCACTTATAAAAAATGCAGTGGCTACTGTGGATAGTGTAAACGATAAAGATATAGAGTTTTTAGCTGAAGATACAGGTTCAGATACAGAGTTTGTGAGATCGGTACTTGAAACACTTTAATAAATTTTAGTAGTAAAGGAGAGGATGTTTTAGATGGGAAGGAAAAGTCTTGAAATTATAGGGGTACCATTAAATCATGGGGCCAGCAGATGCGGGATAGAGTATGGGATCGAAAATCTGCTGGAAGTGTATCCTGAATATAGAGAAAGAATCCACCTGATAGATGTGAGTCTTGAAAAGGAAGATTTTACCAACAAAAAACTTAAATTTCTAAATACTATAAGTAAAGCGTGTAATAAAGTAGCTCAGAAAACAGAAGAAGCTGTAAAAGCAGGGAAATTACCTATAATAATGGGTGGAGACCATGCTATAGCTCTTGGTAGTATAGCTGGTGTAAGCAAAGACAGAAAGATAGGGGTGCTGTGGATAGATGCTCATGGTGACTTTAATACAGATGCAACTACAGACTCAGGGCATATCCACGGGATGCCACTGGCTGCTTCTCTAGGCTATGGTGATGAAAAGCTCACTAACTGCCACTATGAGGGAAGTAAGGTAAAGGTAGAGGATGTAGTATTATTCGGGATAAGATCTCTTGATAAATATGAAGAGGAACTTATGAATGAAGCAGGTGTAAGATGCTATAAATACAGTGAGATCGCTGAAAGAGGATTTGAAGTATGTCTGGCTGAAGCCAGCGAGATTTTAAGCAAAAACGGTCATGATATTCATATTAGTTTTGACCTTGATTCAGTAGACCCTAGAGAGGTAACTGGTGTAAGTACTCCTGTAAAGGACGGAATCACCAAGGAAGAGGGAATAAAAATATTTGAATATATGTTTGAAAAACACAGTATAAGCTCTGTGGATATAGTGGAGTATAATCCCCTATATGAGGAGAAGAAGGAAACAGCTGATTATGTAAATGAGCTGATAGGGAAGATAGAAGATATAGGGGGGCAATAATGAAAGGATACTTAAAAAGAAGCGACGATTTTGAAGATAGAAGAGAGCACCTGAGAAACCTCTCAGATGCTGAGTTAAAGGCAAGGTTCTGGGAGCTTGCTGGAAATATCGTAGATCCTATGGTAGATCTTGCAAAAACTCACACAACACCATCTATAGAAAGATCAGTACTCCTAAGAATGGGATTTTCAAGTCTTGAAGTAAAACCTCTTGTGGAGGGAGCTATAGACAGAGGACTCATGGGGCACGGTGTAGGACATCTTGTATATAGAGTATCTAAGGATAAAAGTGTATCTGTAAGAGATGCAGGATTACAGATGATAGAGGGAGACCACTGGGATTATCTGGTAGATGTATTTAAAGGGGGTGAGAGATAATGGAATTAAAAGCAAATGAAAAGATGGATGTAAGAAATATTCTCTCAGACCTGGAAAACTACACACCTAAAAGAAGAGGATGGGTATGGAGAGAAAAGGTAGATAATATGAAGTTAGGTGCCTTTGAATTAAAGGACTGCAGCCCTTCTCTGAAAAACGGGATAGGAATACCCGCTGCAAAATACTTTGATGATATAGATCCTCAGCCAAACAACACGATAACAACAGAGATAGCTTCTGGTAGATTTGAAGATGATATCAGAAGAATGAGGATGGCTGCATGGCATGGGGCAGACCACCTAATGGTAATAAGAACAGCAGGACAGTCACACTTTGACGGTCTGATAGAGGGAACACCTCAGGGGATAGGAGGAGTACCTATCACGAGAAAGCAGGTAAGAGCTCACAGAAAGGCTTGTGACCTTATTGAGGAAGAGGTAGGAAGACCAATAAACTATCACTCATATGTAAGTGGAGTGGCAGGACCTGATATCGCAGTAATGTTTGCTGAAGAGGGAGTAAACGGAGCTCACCAGGATCCTCAGTACAATGTACTGTACAGAAATGTAAATATGGTAAGATCATTTATCGATGCAGCAGAATCTAAAAAGCTGATGGCATGGGCTGACATGGCTCAGATAGACGGGGCACATAATGCCAATGCAACAGCAAGAGAAGCATGGAAGGTAATGCCTGAACTAATGGTGCAGCATGCTCTAAACTCAATTTTTTCATATAAGACAGGAATAAAGAAGGAAAATATATGTCTTTCTACAGTACCACCTACATCAGCTCCGGCTCCTTGTATGAAGCTGGATCTTCCATACGCAGTAGCACTTCGTGACTTCTTTGATGAGTATAAGATGAGAGCTCAGATGAATACAAAGTATATAACATCTTCATCAAGGGAAGCTACAGTAACTCATGTAATGAATATGCTGGTATCAAGACTGACAAGTGCAGATATCCAGTCTACAATTACTCCAGATGAGGGAAGAAATGTACCTTGGCATGTATATAATATAGAGGCATGTGATACAGCTAAACAGACCCTTGTAGGAATGGACAGTCTGATGGATATGGTAGAGCTGAAAACTGAAGGATTCCTTCCTGAAACAGTAAGAGAGCTTAAGGAAAGAGCTGTACTCTTTATGGAGGAGATCATAGAGGCGGAAGGTTACTTTGAAGCTGTGGAAAAAGGATTCTTTGTGGATTCAGGGTATTATCCTGAAAGAAACGGAGATGGAATAGGAAGAAAGCAGGCTGGTGGAGTAGGATCAGGTGCAGTATATAAAAGAGAAGATGACTATATGGCTCCGGTAACAGCTCACTTTGGAGATAACAATGTAGAGCAGTATGATGGGGATAAGGAAAATCCATCAGCACTTATCGGAGGATCAACACTGGAGGATCCATCTAAGATAATCTACATAAATGAGCTGGATGAAATAGACAATGTGGATACAAGAATGGAAGAAACTGAAAAATACAGAAATACCAACCTGATCAAGCCAGAGGTAGAGTGGTTAGCAGATGGTACGGTACAGATAGAGTTATTCCTTCCTGTAGAGCAAAGAACAGCAGAGTTTGCAGCTGTGGAGTTTGCTAAAAAGATGAACCTTATGGAACCAGAGGTAATCCACTCTGAGATGATGCATCCTTCTGAAGGAACAAGAGTACAGCTTAAAGGAAAGGTAGATTTCCATATAGACCTGAATGAACTTGTTATCCCACCAAAACCTGAAATCATGACAGATGATGAGATAAGACAATATGCAGATGATCATCCATTTAAGATTGTAGCAGCTACTGTAGGACAGGATGAGCACTCTGTAGGACTAAGAGAAGTAATAGATATAAAGCATGGAGGAATCGAAAAATTTGGTATGGAAGTTGAGTATCTTGGTACTTCTGTTCCTTGTGAAAAGCTAATCGATGCAGCAATAGAGATGAAAGCCGATGTAATTCTAGCATCTACAATCATATCTCATGATGATGTTCATTATAAAAATATGAAAAAGCTCCATGAACTGGCTATAGAAAAAGGGATAAGAGACAAGGTAATAATCTGTGCCGGTGGAACTCAGGTAACACCTGAAATAGCAAGAGCACAGGGGATAGATGAAGGATTTGGAAGAAATGACAAGGGTGTCAATGTAGCGACATTCTTTGTAAAGAAAAAGATGGAACTCATTGCAAGCGGTCAGTGGGAAGAAAAGAAGTAACTATAGAAGGTTATGAAGGAGAGGGTCTGTTGTATAGGATAGATGAAAAGCGATGTATAAAGTGTCAAGCTTGTGAATCGGTTTGTCTAGAAAATTGTATAAGCGATGGAAAAGATCTTACTAAAAGAATAGAAGAAAGTAGATGTTCAGGTTGTGAAGCGTGTGTATTAATTTGTCCGGTGGATTGTATCTACCGTGTGCCCAGATAGGTCCAGGGGCAGATTAAGCTTACTCTGAGACTACACAGGAATATGGCTGTTTTTTTTAAGAAAAGGTATATTTTATTGAAAATAGCTGGATTTAGAAAAAGTTTATAAAAGTTTTAAAAAGGGAGGCCAGTCTTTATGAAGGTAGATATATTAGTGGCAGAGATAGGAAGTACAACTACAGTGGTGAATGCCTTTGTGGGACTGGATACCAAAGATCCCCATTTTATAGGACAGGGACAGTGGAAAACCACTGTTCTTGAAGGGGATGTCAATATAGGTCTTGCCAATGCTATAAAGGATCTGGAAGCTAACTTAGAAGTAGAAGGCCTGGAATATGGCAATCTTCTGGCAACAAGCAGTGCTGCAGGTGGGCTGAAGATGACTGTACACGGTCTTGTATATGATATGACTGTAAAGGCAGCCAAGGAAGCAGCTCTTGGAGCCGGAGCCAACCTTCATATGGTGACCTCTGGCAGGCTGAGAAGAACAGACCTGCAAAAGCTACAGGATATATCACCAAATATAATACTTATTGCCGGAGGGGTTGATTATGGAGAGAGAGATACAGCTATCTATAATGCTGAGGCAATAGCAAAACTACCACTTGATGTTCCTGTAATATACGGGGGTAATATAGAGAATCAGGAGGAGATAAGACTCATATTTAAAGAGCAGGGAAAGGAGGAGTTACTTTATCTGGTAGATAATGTGTATCCCAAGATAGATACACTGAATGTAGAACCAACAAGAAGGGTAATCCAGGATGTCTTTGAGGAGCATATAGTTCATGCACCAGGAATGAGTCATGTGAGGGATATAGTCTCTGGACCAATAATTCCAACCCCGGGAGCAGTAATGGAAGCATCTAAGATCCTAAAGGAAGAGATAGGGGATCTGGTAACTATAGATGTAGGGGGAGCAACTACAGATATCCACTCTGTAACAGCAGGGACAGAGGAGGTAAATAAAATACTACTAGACCCGGAACCAGAAGCCAAGAGAACTGTAGAGGGGGATCTCGGAGTCTATGTAAATATGCTGAATGTAGTTGAGATGATAGGAAGGGAGAAGTTAGAAGAGGAATTATCCCTGACTGTGGATAAAATGGATGAATTAATGCTAGAATATAGGGCAATTCCCAAAACAACAAAGGAGCTGGAATTTGTAGAAAGACTAACAAAGGAAGCTGTGGAAGTGTCTGCTAACAGACATGCAGGAGGTTTTAGAACTTATTTTGGAGGGACAACAAGAACTCTGGCTGTGGGAAAGGATCTTACTGGTGTAAAATGGATAGTAGGAACAGGTGGAGCACTAACAAGACTCCCGGCAAGAAGGGAGATACTGGCTAGGATGCCTCTCACTAACAAGGGAGATAAGCTACTCCCTACAGCAGAAGCCAAAATAGTTATAGATAATGATTATATTATGGCGTCTCTTGGAGTATTGTCTAAGGTCAATAAGGAAGCGGCTCTCCTACTTTTGAAAAGAAGCCTGGAAATAGATTAAAAGGAGGGATGCTCTTTGCAGAGATACCCTAAGGTAGTTGTAGATTTAGAAAAAATAGAAGAGAATACAAGACTTTTGGTGGAAAAGTGTAAAAAAAGTGATATGGATGTTATGGGAGTAACAAAGGTATTTTGTGCATTCCCGGAGATAGCAGGAGCCATGGTAAAGGGAGGAATATCCTATATAGCAGATTCTCGTATAACTAATCTGAAAAAATTGAAGGATTATAATGTTCCCAAGGTGCTTCTGAGACTTCCTATGCAGTCTGAAGCTGAAGAACTGGTAGATCTGGTGGATATAAGTCTGAACTCTGAGATAGAAACTATAAGGATTATAAATGAAAGTGCTCTAAAAGCGGGTAAGGTTCATAAGATAATACTTATGATGGAGCTTGGAGATCTGAGAGAAGGTATACTACCTGAAGATATTAAAAAAGTTTTAGATGAAGTTGTTAAGCTGGAAAATATAAAAGTAACGGGCCTCGGTGTAAACCTCACATGTTACGGCGGAGTAATCCCAAGTGAGAATAACCTGGGAGAGCTGGTGGAACTTTCAAAGATGATAGAGAGGGACTACGGAATAAAACTTGAAATAATATCAGGTGGAAACTCCAGCAGTCTTTATCTCATAGATGAGGGGAAGGTACCAACAGGAGTAAACAATCTGAGACTGGGAGAGGCAATAGCTCTTGGTCGTGAAACTGCCTATGGAGAGAGGGTAGCAGGAGCTAATACAGATTCCTATATACTTCAGGCAGAGATAATAGAGCTAAAGAGCAAGCCATCTATTCCAAGGGGAGTTATAGGGATGGATGCCTTTGGAAATAAACCTCAATTTGAGGACAGAGGTATAAGAAAAAGAGCTATTCTTGCTGTGGGAAGACAGGATATGGACCCAGACGGACTGATTCCGAAAGATCCCAATATCGTAGTAATAGGAGCAAGCAGTGACCACCTTATAATAGATGTACAGGAGAGTACAAACGACTATAAGGTAGGAGATATTCTGTCCTTTGAACTGGAATATGGGGCTCTATTAAAGATAATGACTTCAGAGTATATTAGTAAAGATTTTCTAACCTAATAAAGAACTATTCATAGGATTAAAATTTAACTTTTACATGGATTTGTAATAAAAATATTGACAAAAGTACTTTTTGAGGGTACAATTATTGTCATAAAATAAAATTGCAAAGAACAAGGTAGAGGTTGCAGCAAAGATTAATAGTATTTTTGAGCTTTTAGAGAAGCGTAGAAAGGATATGAAAGGATTTGCTGCCGAAGAGATACATCTCTCTAAGGTGTAACTCTGGGCATATGGATAAAATCCATGTGACTGTCATTAAATTTTAATGATGAGCTATCGGTGATTATATTATTCTGATGATATATAAGGCGCCGATTGGAGCCTTATTTTATTTTTAAAAATTTTATTCTTCAAACATAAAAAAGGGAGTGATTTGATGAGTACGAGTACGGTAAAGGAAACAAAGTTGATTCATGCGTTGATACCACTAGTATTTTTAATTGGTTCATTAGTTTATGCTATTCAGTTTGCAGGTTTAGATCCACATATTCCTATCTTTATGTCAGGAATGCTAGCAGCAGCAGTGGCAGTATTTGGGCTAGGACACAAATGGAAGAATATACAAGAGGGTGTAATAGATACGATTAAGATGTCTATGGAAGCAATTCTTATTCTTATGATTATAGGTATGGTAGTAGGAACATGGATACTATCCGGGGTAGTACCTACAATGATATACTTTGGTCTTAAGATAATTTCACCAGCAGTATTCCTACCAGCAACTCTTGTAATATGTGCTATCGTATCTGTAGCTACAGGAAGTTCTTGGAGTACAGCAGCTACAGTAGGTATTGCATTAATGGGTGTAGGAACAGGACTTGGAATACCACCACAAATGACAGCAGGAGCAATCATCTCTGGAGCGTATATGGGAGATAAATTATCACCACTGTCTGATACAACTAACCTAGCACCAGCTATGGCAGGGGCAAAATTATTTGATCACATAAAGCATATGCTTTATACAACAGTACCAAGTTTTATTATATCATTAGTACTATTTGCTATTCTTGGAATGAAATATGCAGGAGCAGCTCTTGATATTCAATCTATCAATGAAATCTTAAATACGCTATCTTCTAACTTTACGATTAATCCGGTATTATTCTTAGTACCAGTTCTTACAATTGTAATAGTTATAAAGAAAGTACCAGCAGTACCAGGATTATTCTGTGGAGCTCTTCTAGGAGGGATATTTGCAATAATATTCCAGGGAGCAGGACTAGGGGATGTAATGGGAGCTATTCATTATGGATTTGACTCAGCAACAGGACATGAAATGGTAGATTCACTTCTTTCTAGAGGTGGAATGGACAGTATGTTATGGACGATTTCACTTATTATTTGTGCGTTATTCTTTGGTGGAGTAATGGAAAGAACAGGAATGTTATCAACTCTGGCAAATGTAATATTAAGATTTGCAACATCTACTGGAAACCTTGTATTATCAACAGTATTTACTACAATATTTGTTAATACAGTAGCTGGAGATCAGTATCTTTCTATCGTAGTACCAGGAAGAATGTTTAAGGATGCATATAAAGACAAAGGGCTACACCCTAAGAACCTTTCAAGAGCTCTTGAAGATTCAGGAACGTTAACGTCACCACTTATTCCTTGGAATACATGTGGAGCGTATATGATCGCTACTCTTGGAATAGCTCCATGGATATATGTACCATTTTGTTTCCTAAACTTACTTAATCCACTAATCTCTGTATTATATGGATATACAGGATTCAGTATGGAAAAACTAGATGAAGAAACTAAGAAAGAGATGGAAGCAGCACCAGCTGAGTAATTAATTAAAGAGGTGATGAGTTAATACTCATCACCTCTTTTTATTTATAAGGAACTATTAAAGAGATATAAAAAAAGCTGACCTAGTTTGGTCAGCTTTTTTTGTTTTATACTATTAGATTCATCATAGACAGTACTCCGATTCCCCAAAGTACAGGAGAAACCTTCTTGTGGCTGCCAGTTCCAGCATGGACCATTATAAATGAAAGGAAACCAAAGCTAAGACCAGTACTGATACTGTATGTAAGAGGCATCATGATAACTGTAGCAAATACAGGAAGTGCCGTCTTGAAATCATGAAGGTTAAGGTCCTTCAGATTCTTGAACATATAGATACCCACAATGATAAGAGCCGGTGCTGTGGCATAAGCAGGTACGATACCAACTATAGGTGTAAACAGAAGTGATAACAGGAACATAGCTCCTATAACAACTGAAGCAAGACCTGTACGG
>Ga0209379_10001364_pt1 | contig 16261 bp, 12 predicted proteins | sample tdDd001_FD_187124 | JGI IMG/M metagenome (GOLD analysis project Ga0209379, IMG submission 187124) | Marine sediment microbial communities from the Atlantic coast under amendment with organic carbon and nitrate - tdDd00.1 (SPAdes)... | ecosystem: Environmental > Aquatic > Marine > Coastal >...
GGTTAGGTGTTGGAGGGGTTATTTTTAATGATAAGGCTGGTACAGGTGGATTAAAAACCAATCAGTTGATGCTGACAACTTCCTTAAATAAAAGTTTGAATAAGGGAAATACATTGTTCTTTCATGGGGGGATTGGAATTGAATTGGTAAATAAGTCGGTCGATTACCATAAATTAGTATTTGGTGATCAATGGGATGGTGACTTTTTTAATAATCCGACAGGAGAATTACCTAAGACACAATCTCTATTTTATCTTGATATTTCTTTAGGTGGTGCTTTTACCTATTTTAGGGGAAATACACGATACTTTTTTGGTACTTCAGTTGCTCATATCAATCAGCCTAGTGAATCTTTTTATGCGATTACTAACAACTTAAAAAGGAGTTATAATTTTCATGGTGGTCTGGAAACTAAGTTAAGCCCCAAAATATATATAAAACCTGAATTTTTATATAAGAGTGAATACTTGGCTACAGAATTGATGTTAGGAGCCAATTGTGCTATGTCTACGGGTAAAAAAGGTGTTATTTTACACTATGGTCTTTGGTATCGAAATAAAGAAGATATTATTCCAACAGTTGGGGTTCAGAAGAATAGATTCAAATTTATTATGTCCTACGATATTGATGTTTCTGCCTTGCAATTAACCTCGGCAAGTAAAGGTGGTTTAGAGATCTCTTTAACTTACAATTATAATTACTCAAACCCTAGAAATGTAAAGCGATTAGAACGTAAAAGGAAGGCTAAAAAGATAGGCGATAAGGCTATTTCTTGCCCTAAGTTTACGAATGAAGATTAATCGCTAATCCATAAAAAATCCCCTTATCCATAGGAAAAGGGGAGCCCTGAAAGATTTTACATTCGATCTTTCTTAATATATTCTTTCTTCTTTTTTTCGACCACTTTTCCTCCAACTACAATTACGATTTCACCTTTTACCGTTTTTGCTGTAAAGTGAGCAATAAGTTCACTTAGTGTACCTCTGGCATTCTCTTCGTGCATTTTTGTTATTTCACGCGAAACAGAAGCTTTACGATCTTCTCCCAAAACTTCAGCGAATTGCGTTAAAGTTTTTACGAGTCGGTGAGGCGATTCATAAAATATCATGGTTCTTTGTTCTTCAGCCAACTCATTCAGTTTGCTTTGGCGACCTTTCTTCTGAGGTAAAAAACCTTCGAAGCAGAAACGTTCGTTTGGCAATCCGGAGTTAACAAGTGCAGGCACAAATGCAGTCGCTCCAGGAAGACATTCCACCTCAATATCATTATCCAAACAATGCTTAACAAGAAAAAAGCCTGGATCTGATATGGCTGGAGTGCCTGCATCAGAAATTAATGCAATGGTTTGGCCAGCCTTAATACGGTCTACAATTTGTTGAGAAGCTCTATGCTCGTTAAATTTATGATGTGAGATTAAAGGTTTGCTTATTTCATATCGTTTCAGTAGAAAGCCTGAGGTTCGTGTGTCTTCAGCAAGAATGACATCAACAGCCTTTAATACATTAATGGCTCGAATTGTTATATCTTCGAGATTGCCAATTGGTGTTGGGACTAGAAATAGTTTCGACATGAAAAATATATTTCGATTTTAAATTATCAGCCAAAGATAAGGAGTTTGTGATGATTACTTCCTTAAAAAATAGAATTTCAACTCTAATTTTCGAACCAGATTATTCAAACTTTCTTTTAATCAAACTGAAGAATTGAGTAACGGTAAGATCTTCATTATCCCACTCTTTACTTTGATTAAAATGTGATATAATTTTATCGTAATCATCTTGGGTATTGATGTAGGCTATTGCCGATTTGTAGTCCTTAGTGTTATTATCAAAAAGTTCACGGATAAATAGGAACTGATCGTTTATGCCTATGGCTGATTGAATATCTTCTAATCTGGATTTTTTAATTTTCTCTTGTAAATTTTCACCTCTAACTGATTGAAGCTTGTCGTTTAGAGTGGAAGTATTTGTTTCATCTTTACTGATAATCGGTTCTTTAATATCGTATTCATTTTTTATTTCAGGAACCTCTTCAACTTCCTTCACTTCATTATCGACCTTAATCTCTTCGACAAATTCTGGTTCAGTTGGTACAGTTATATCTTCACTAACAAGATTGATTGACTCAAGAGGTTTTTCTTCTGATATTTCTTGATTATCAGGAGTGAGTATTGGTTCTTTATCTTGTTTGTTAAGATTCAGTTTAAGAATTTCGATATCCTTATTTAAACTGGCCAATCGAGATTCGAGAAGTGGGAAACCTCCATTCAAATCATCCTCTTCGTTTTGAAAGTGATTGATTAAGCTTTGAATTTCTTGAATGTTATTTTTTATCAGCTGTAAAATTAGTTTGTTGTTCATCGAATTTATTTTAGCTCAAAATGAATGTTTGTTATGTGAAGCAATCTGCTTGAGAGATTAAAAAAGAAAATTAATCTATTGATTGATACGTATTCTATCAAAATAAGATAACGAATAGGGCATATTACAAGGAGGGTGTCCCTTATTTCCTGTGTATAGGCCATGTTTGTTTATTTTATCATCTTTACGCCATAAGTAAAACTTTATGAGTTTGATTGATTTACAGTGTAATAGGCTTTGAAGATAATATCCTGCAAAATACTAAATAAATTTAGAGCTTTTCTTATTTTTGTGTGAGGATGTAAAATGATTAAAAGAAAATAAATATGTTTCTTGAAAACGATATAAGTAGTGCAGGAAGTAGAGGATGGATTGAAGTTGTTGCAGGTTCAATGTTTTCCGGAAAAACTGAAGAGTTAATCCGACGTTTGAATCGAGCAAAAATTGCGAAACAAAAAGTTGAAATTTTTAAACCAAAAGTTGATACACGTTATTCTCAGGATGAAGTTGTATCACACAATTCCAATGCAATTCGTTCAACACCTGTAGAAACTGCTGCAAACATTTTACTATTATCGAGTGATGTTGATGTTGTTGGAATTGACGAGGCTCAATTTTTTGATGACGGTTTAGCTAGTGTTTGTAATGAGTTAGCCAATCAGGGAATTAGAGTGATTGTTGCGGGCTTGGATATGGATTTTCAGGGCAAGCCATTTGGACCAATTCCTGGATTAATGGCAACAGCAGAATATGTAACTAAAGTACACGCCGTTTGTATGGATTGTGGTAATTTAGCTCAGTATTCACATCGTCTTTCAGAAACGGACAAGTTGGTTCTATTAGGCGAAAAAGATGCTTATGAACCTTTATGTCGCGTTTGTTATCAAAAGGCTCAAAGTAAATAATTAACTTTTTCACACATTTTTAAAGTCATTATAGCCTAAAAGATTGGATTCATATAAAACATATCAATTAAAAGATATCGCTCGAATTATTGGCGGTCGTTTGATTGGTGAAAATGATTTCGAGATTGACCGTTTGTCTATTGATAGCAGAACTCTGGTGCTAGCATCTAACACCTTATTTTTTGCTTTGGTTGGGAACAGGCATAACGGTCATGATTATATCCAAGATTTATACGATAAAGGCGTTAGAGCTTTTATTGTTAGTGAATTTGCAGAAAGAAATAAAAATCTGACTGATTGTAATTACATTCTTGTAACTGATACACTGAAAGCACTTCAATGCCTTTGTGCTCATCATCGCAAGAATTATTCTTATCCGGTAATTGCGATTACAGGTAGTAATGGAAAAACGATAGTTAAAGAGTGGCTGTATCAAATTTTAAACCCACTATTTCGTATTGTTAGAAGCCCCAAATCCTATAACTCCCAAGTAGGAGTTCCAGTATCTGTTTGGCAAATGAATGCTGAGGATGAACTAGGACTCTTTGAAGCAGGTGTTTCTATGCCTGACGAAATGGATAATCTTAAAGCTATTATTGAACCAACAGGTGGTATTTTTACACATCTAGGTTCAGCACATCGTGAAAACTTCGAAGATGGTAGATCTTTACTTTTAGAAAAGTTAAAGCTTTTTGAATCTTGTGATTGGATTGTTTATTGTAGCGATGATGAAATGGTCGATCAGGAATTAGTTTCTTTTTATAAAGAACAGAAAGACTTACTTACTTGGTCTAAAACGAAAAGTGCCAGTCTGCAAATTACTTCTGAAGCTAAAGAGGGAATATACACGAAGATAGAAGCCCTTTATAAGGGAAATAAAAAATGCATCTATCTACCTTTTAGTGATGTTGCATCCATTGAAAATGCGATACACTGTTGGTTGACGTCACTCCATCTTGGCTTACAAGATGAGCAAATAGTACAAGGATTTAAAAATTTGCAAGCGGTAGCAATGCGCTTGGAGTTAAAAGAAGGACAAAATAACTGTCTTCTGATTAACGATTTTTACAATTCAGATTTAGGCTCATTATCTATAGCACTCGATTTAATGAATCAACATGCTCAGGGAAGAAAGAAGACTGTTGTTCTTTCTGATATTTTTCAATCTGGCTTTCAACCCCAACAATTATATTCTCAGGTTGCTGAATTATTTTCATTAAATAAGATAGATAAGCTGGTGGGTATTGGCGATCGCATTTCTTCTCAGGAAGCAAATTTTCAATGTCAATCAATTTTTTATCCTACAACAGATGCTTTCCTAAAAGCAATGGATACAGAGGTTTTTAAAAATGAAATCATACTGATTCGCGGTGCTAGAAACTTTCGTTTTGAACGAATATCAAGCGCTCTTCAAAATAAAGCACATCGTACCATTTTAGAGGTTAACCTAACTGCAATGGTGCACAACCTGAATTATTTTAGATCCCTTTTGGAGCCAAAAACCAAATTGATGGTTATGGTTAAAGCTTTTTCTTATGGAAGTGGGGCGAGCGAAATTGCTAATCTTCTACAATATCATAGGGTAGATTATTTGGCTGTTGCAATTGCTGACGAAGGAGTGGAGTTACGAATGGATGGTATAGGAACCCCTATAGTTGTAATGAATCCGGAGCTACATAGTTTCGAAACCATGATTGATTATAATCTGGAACCAGAGATTTATAGCATGAGTGTTCTGAAAAATTTCGAAGTAATTCTAAAAAAGTCAGGTCTGAAAAATTACCCGATTCACTTGAAACTAGATACAGGGATGTATCGTATGGGCTTTAATGATTCTGAGTTGAATGAATTGATTGCTTATTTAAAGGATAATCCTCATTTTCATATTCGATCGGTATTTTCGCATTTAGCGGGATCTGATGAAGAAATTCATGATGATTATACCCACATTCAAATTGATAAATTTATAGATTGGAGTAAGCAGATTTCACGAGAGTTTCCTTATAAAATAGATAGACATATCCTTAATTCGTCTGGAATTGAACGATTCCCTGATGCTCAGTTTGAGATGGTACGCCTTGGGATAGGACTTTACGGTGTAAGTGCCACAAAACAGGATAAATTGATGAATGTAAGTAGCTTGAAAACGACGATATCACAAATTAAATGGGTTAATAAAGGGGAAACAGTTGGTTATAGTCGCAAAGGGAAATTAAATAAGAATACTCGTATTGGAATTATTCCTATTGGTTATGCTGATGGCTTTAATAGAAAGTTAAGTAATGGTGTGGGGCAAGTGTTGGTTAATGGCCAGCTAGCTTCTGTTGTTGGAAATATCTGTATGGATATGGCAATGATTGATTTAACTGATATTGAAGCTAAGGAGGGAGATGCTGTTATTATCTTTGGAGATGATTATTCTTTAAGTCAAGTTGCTCAGTTGTTAGATACGATTCCTTATGAAATACTGACTACAGTTTCTCGTCGGGTTAAAAGAATCTATTTTCAAGAATAGAAAATCACGAAAACTTATTTAATCTCAAAATCATCTTTAAGTTAACATTAGATATGATATCGAATAAGGTGTTTACGAAATGATCCTTTGGATAATTTATTTCAATAATTAATATTCAGTGGATTATTGTAATTGGAAAATCCTTAACACTTATTTAAATTAAATCAGTTGAAATCTTTTTAAACTACGGGAAAATTGTTCAGTCTATAAGAAATTCCCGCTGATTGCGCCTATTTTCACAGATAAAATAAATTCTAAATCAGTTACAACCATTTTGTATGATATTGAATAATATGCTTATTGTGAAATTGCTTAAGCTGTTAATATCCATCAAATTATTATAATGAAAAATCTTCAATAAGTATTTTGTTTGGTATAATCTCTATTTTATAAAATAGGTTTTGTTTAGGTATAGTTTAGAAAAATAGAAGCATAAAAAAAACCGATGATCTGATCATCGGTTTTTTTTGATATCTGTAGAGATACGGTTATTCAGGATGAATAGCTTCTACAGGACAAGCATCAACGCAAGTACCACAGTCAGTACATAGATCTGCATCGATAACATAACGTTCATCTCCCATAGAGATTGCTTCAACTGGACATTCTCCTTCGCAAGAACCGCAAGAAATACAATCGTCGTTTATTACGTAAGCCATTTTGTTTTATTTTTTAGTGTTAATATTACTGCAAATGTAATATCATATTTGAAACCCAAAAAGAAAATCGAATAGAAATCTTCTATTTTAAAAGAGATTAAATAATGGATTAAAGCCTGATTTTAGTTTTATTTGCTCTAATACCCAGTAAATAAAGACTCTTGAGTCTTATAAGATGTTTTTTTTTATAAGAATTTAATTTTATTGATTTAAAAAATCGATTGCTAAATAGGCCATTGTTCCCATCGAAGTTTCTAAACTTTGATCATTAGCTTGAAAATTAGAGGTATGTAAACCTCCTGACTTTTCACTTTTAACACCAAATCGGTAAAAGCAAGAAGGATATTTTTGTGAATAAAAGCCAAAATCTTCGGTGGTCATTCTGATATCCATATCTTCGACACTTTCATCATTTAAATATTGAATTGCAGCATTCTTTGCTGTTCTGGTGTGATCGATACTATTTACTAAAAATGGATAACCATGTTTGATATCGACTTCACATTCGGCTCCCATCCCTTTTGCTGTATTTTGAGCAATGTCAGTAATGAGTTGCTTCGCTTTTGCACGCCACTGCTCATCCATTGTTCTAAATGTCCCAGCTAGATTTACTTCCTGAGGAATAATATTGGTAGCCCCATCGGCAATCATTTTTCCAAAAGAAAGAACTGTTGGTATGCGAATATCAGCATGTCTACTTACTATCTGCTGTAAAGCGACCACAATATGAGAAGCAATTAAAACAGTGTCATCACATTTGTGAGGCATGGCACCATGCCCACCTTTCCCCTTTATCTTTAGATATATCTCATCGCCCGAGGCCATATACATCCCTTCGCGAAAACCCACATGTCCAACTTCCATGTCTGGTAGTACATGTTGAGCCATTATTAAATCAGGTTCAGGAATAAGAGCACCTTCTTCCATCATCATTCTAGCACCACCAGGAAGTAGTTCTTCTCCTGGTTGAAAAATAAGTAAAACGGTACCTTCCCATTCATCTTTCATCTCCTGTAATATTTTTGCAGTTCCGAGCAAACTTGCCATATGCATATCGTGACCACAAGCATGCATAACGCCTTTGTTCTTAGAGCAAATTGAATGAGATTCATTTTCGGAAACAGGTAGGGCGTCCATATCGGCCCGAAGGGCCAAAACTTTCTTTTTAGGGTTTTTACCTTCAATTTTTGCAACAATACCTGTTTTTACGAAACCACTTTTGTAGGAAATACCGTATGAGCTGAGCTTTGTTTGTATAAGTTTAGAGGATTCAAACTCTTCGAACGATAGCTCTGGATTTTCATGAAGCTGTTTTCTAATTTCTTTAATTTCGTTAAAGTATTTAGTGCTGAGTCCTTTTATTTTATTGGAGATATGTTCCATGTTTTCAATTTATAGGTACGAAAAGTAAAATTAGAAATTTCAGTTTAAGAAGCAATATTTTTGAGATTGTGAATCATTTGATTTTTAAAGAGAACTTATGATAATACAATTGTGTTTAATATCTTGTGACTGTTGATTATTATGTTTTTAAATTAATGATCATTAACAAGCATTTAACGATATAATTTGCTGATTTTACTTGAATTTAGTTATTTTTGTGTGACTGATTCATTTTTAATGAATCATTAGCTATTCTTTTTTTACAACTTAGTTTTGACTGCACATTTTGTTAGTTGAAATGTTTTAATACAATAATTATGAGATTTTTTCATGTTCTATTGGTTGGATTTATACTATCAAGCTTTGGCGTAATTGCTCAAAATGCAAAGCCAGTGGTAGAGTTCGAATCTAAAATACACGATTTTGGAACTTTAAAAGAAGAAAACGGTAAGCAAGTCTATTCTTTTGAGTTTGTTAATAAAGGGGCTTCCCCAATTATTATTCAAAACGTACGATCTTCGTGTGGATGTACTTCTCCAGACTGGAGTAAGGCACCTGTAGCCCCTGGGCAAAAAGGATTTATTAAGGCAACTTTCGATCCAAAAAACCGTCCGGGACCATTTAATAAGTCAATTACTGTAACGGCTAATACAAACCCTTCAATCTCTATACTTCGTATTAAAGGTAATGTGACTGCTCGTGTAAAAACGGTTCAAGATTCATTTCCTCGTATGATGGCAGGTTTAAGAATGAGGAGTAACCATTTGCCATTTACAAAGGTTAAGAATAATGAAATTAAAGAGGCTATGCTTGAAGTATATAATGATACGGACAGTGTTATGACGGTAAGTTTTAGAAGAACACCTGCTCATTTAAATATTAAATTAGTTCCAGATAAAATTGCTCCTAAAAAACGAGCAAAGATTGTTGCAGTATACGATGCTTCAAAAAAACATGACTGGGGTTTTGTTACAGATTACTTAGATGTAATGGTAAATGGAAAGTTTGCTCCTAGAAATCGATTAACTGTAAGTGCCGAGATTAAAGAAGATTTTGACAATTTATCTGAAAAGCAATTGGCTGAAGCGCCTAAACTTGAATTTGAAGAAAAGGTCTTCAACTTCGGTGAGTTGACGCAAGGAGAAAAAGCAGAACATTTATTTATAATGAAAAATACAGGTAAATCCGATCTTGTGATTCATAAGACAAAAGCTTCTTGTGGCTGTACAGCTCTTTCACCTCAGTCAAAAATTATTAAAGCTGGTGAGTCGTCAGAACTGAAAGTTGTTTTTCACTCTAGAGGTAAACGCGGACGTCAGAATAAACGTATAACGGTTATAACCAATGCTCCCACAACATCATCGGTTGATTTACGTGTAATGGGTAATGTGGTAATGCCTAAAGTAAATTAGATTCAGTAATCGTTTTAAAGATATTGAGAGGTTGTTCGAATTTAATTTCGTCAACCTCTTTTTTATTTATTAGAACATTATAACTTCAATCTTTATAATTAGTGCGTATGAATTTTTAATTTCGCACGAGTTAATCTGATATGTTATAGTTTTAGATATCGTTAAGTCTTTGATATATATCGCCCTATGAATAAGGGAGGTTTGAGTTGAAGTAAAAAAATACAATCATGGAAGATAAAAAAGATAAGGGGCATGTTGAAAATAATCCTGCATATAAAGCATTAAAGGTAAATTCAGGAATAAGCCAACCACCATCAATCAATCCAAAAATTGCAGAACGTTTAAAAAATAGGAAACGTAAAAAATACACGATTGAAGATTACGTAAAAGGAATTTTGGATGGAAATATGTCAATTTTGAGCCAAGCCATTACTTTGGTTGAAAGTTCGAAATTTGAACATCAAAAAATAGCTCAGGAAATAATTGAACGTTGTTTGCCTTATTCTGGAAAGTCTACTCGAATTGGTATAACAGGCGTTCCTGGTGCAGGTAAAAGTACGTTTATTGAAGCTTTTGGTAAGCATGTAACAAGTATGGGGCATAAGCTGGCCGTCTTAGCTATTGATCCAAGTAGTGAGCGAACGAAAGGGAGTATTCTTGGCGATAAAACACGAATGGAAGATCTTGCTGTTGATCCTAATGCCTACATTCGACCATCACCTTCGGCAGGTTCTTTAGGAGGGGTTGCTCGTAAAACGCGTGAGAGTTTAATTTTATGTGAGGCTGCGGGCTTCGATACTATTTTAATTGAAACAGTTGGTGTTGGACAATCAGAAACAGCGGTGCACTCTATGGTTGATTTCTTTTTGTTGATCCAAATTGCTGGTGCAGGAGATGAGCTACAAGGAATTAAGCGAGGTATTATGGAAATGGCCGATGCTATAGCCATTAATAAATGCGATGGGAGTAATGTAACTAAGGCAAAATTAGCTAGAGTTCAGTTTGAGAATGCCCTACATTTATTCCCTCTTTCTCCATCACAGTGGTCGCCTAAAGTTTTAAGTTGTTCATCAATAGAGCGAACAGGAATAGATTCTATTTGGGATATGATTATGGATTATTGTAAGCATACTAACGAGAACAATTATTTTGATACTCGTAGGAGTGAGCAAGCAAAATATTGGATGTACGAGACGATTAATGAACAGTTACGCGATAACTTTTACCATGACCATAAAATTAAGGGGATGATTCCTGATTTTGAAACGAAAGTTTTGAACGATGAGATGAGCTCATTTATTGCGGCTTATAAATTGTTGAATACCTACTACGATGAAGTTAAAAAGGAGAAGAAATAAGAAAGGGATATAGTAAATCTTTATAAAATTAGCTTTAATGGTTAATATGTAGCGCTTATCGAAATAACTTTTGGGACTCAAATTAAATAATTAGCTTTAGCGGAATATTAACTAAAATATCAAAAACGTTTATTATGAAAAAATTACTTTTCGCAGTGCTTGCAATCTCTGTGCTTTTTGCTGCTTGTGATACTCAAAAAAAATATGAGCTTTCAGGAAAGATCGAAGGTCAATCAGAAGGGAAAATCTTTTTGAATATTGAAAAGGACAGAAAACTTGTGAAAATTGATTCAGCTGATATTGTAAATGGTGAATTTAAGATTGCTGGAAGTGTCGATGTTGCGGATATGTATTATTTACAAATTGATGATAAAAGAGGTGCGATTCCATTCTTTTTGGAAAATGCTGCTATTGCTGTAGAAGCTAATGTTGAGGCATTACGCGATGCTAAAATTACAGGTTCTGCTTCTCAGGATATTTATAATGGGTTTGTGGCTTCGATGATGGAGTTTAAAGCAAAGCAAGAGCCTATTGTTGCTGCATATAAAAAAGCAATGTCTGAAAAAAAATCAGCAGCAAAAGTATTAGAAGCAGAAGATGGGGATGAAGCAGCAAAAAAATCAATGGAAGAAGCAGAATTAGCTATGAAATCTGCAATAGAAGAATATGAAACTATAGATGCTGAAAAGATTGCAACAGTTAAGACTTTTGTGAAAGAAAATGGTAATTCTGTTGTTTCAGCAGTAGTAGCTTATAGAAATCTATTGAATCAACTTAAGGTTGACGAAATGGAAACAATATATAATACTTTTGGCGAAGATGTAAAAGCTTCTTCTAGTGCATTGGCAATAAAGTCGAAGCTAGATATTCTAAAGAAAGTTGCTGTTGGTCAGCCAGCACCAGACTTTACTTTAAATACACCTGAAGGAACACCTTTTAGCCTATCAAGTCTTAAAGGACAGGTTGTAGTGATTGACTTTTGGGCATCATGGTGTGGACCTTGTCGTAAAGAGAATCCTCATATGGTTGAATTGTATAAGGAATTAAATCCTAAAGGAGTTGAGTTCTTTGGAGTTTCTTTGGATGACAAGAAAGAGAATTGGTTGAAAGCCATTGAAGATGACGGTTTAACTTGGAAGCATGCTTCTGATCTAAAAGGATGGAAATCAGCTGCTGCTAAACTTTATGGTGTAAACAGTATTCCTGCTACGGTTGTTATCGATCAGAATGGAACTATTGTTGCTAAAAAAGTATTTGGTGATGAGTTAAAGGCTGAGGTTGAAAAATTACTGAAGTAATCTAAGATACATAGAGGGAAACCTCAAATTAGCCTGATTGGTAGCAATACTTTTCAGGTTTTTTTGTGTTTAAACATTCTAGTTAGCTAACAAAAATAGGTGTAAAAGAAAAGGGAATTCAATTTATGAATTCCCTTTTTAATATTGTTAGAATAGTAAGCTAGCCTAGTTTACTAATTCGATCTAATTTAATTTTATCTAAAATTTTAATTTTTCGACCATCAATTGCAATCACACCTTCACTTGCAAAAGTAGAAAGCGTTCTAATGGCATTTGAAGTGGTCATGTTTGATAAGTTTGCAATATCCTCTCTTGAAAGATACACCTTAATCGTCATCTCATCATCTTCGAAACCATAAGTATCACGAAGGAACAATAAAGATTCAGCTAAACGTCCACGAATATGCTTCTGAGTTAAAGTAACCGTTCTGTTATTAGAGAAACCTAACTCTGTAGCGAAGGAGCGAATGATGCTTAAAGAAAGCTCAGAGTTTGTTTTAATGAGTTTTAGAATCATATCGTAGGTTACAGTACAGGTAACCGAATCTTCAATAGCAACTGCTGAGGCGATATTGTTTTCTTCTGCAAAAAGAGCTCTGTAACCAATAAAACCAACTGGCTTAGCCATACGTACAATTTGCTCACGACCACCAACACCTTCCTTAAAAATTTTAACCTTTCCGTCGGATAAGCAAATAAGTCCTAATGGCTTTTCTCCTTCTTTATAAATATATTCCCCTTTCTTAAAAAAACTACAGCTCATGTTTTGCTGTAAGCTCTCTTTCTCTTCAGGAGTAAGAACATTAAAAACTGAATTAGGATGGTTTATGACCTCTATGCAGATTTGTTCTCTAATCTTTTTATCACTCTCAATCATGTTCGGATCTGGTGTATGAATTTAGAAATGGGATATGTTATAAAACATTCCAAATGTATGAAAATCAAATCAAATGGCAAAAAGAATAAAGAAATTTGTCTTCAATCTATTATGTTTTATAATGACCGATAAATCAGATGTTTATGTCTTTTGTTTAGTGTTTAGCAACTAAAGGTATCTTTCTGCCATAGCCAAAAGCCTTCGAAGAAACGCGTAAAACAGGTGCTGTCTGGAATCTTTTATACTCATTCATATTCACAAGTCGAATAATCTTGTCAACTACCTCTTTAGCAAATCCTTTTTCAATAATTTCACTTGTCGACATATTCTTTTCGATATACAAAAATAGGATTTCATCAAGAATATCGTAATCTGGTAATGAATCAGAATCTTTCTGATCTGGACGTAATTCTGCTGATGGTGGTTTCACAATACTATTTAATGGAATCACTTCTTTATCTTTATTCATAAAGTAAGCAAGTTTGAATACATCCGTTTTGTATACATCACCAAGAACTGCAATTCCGCCATTCATGTCACCATATAGGGTTCCATAACCGACCGCAGATTCACTTTTGTTTGAAGTGTTCAAAACGATATGACCAAATTTATTTGATAATCCCATGATCAAGGTTCCTCTAACTCGAGCTTGGATGTTTTCTTCTGCTATATTAAATGGCAAATCGCCAAAGATTGGAGATAAACTACTTTCAAATGATTTGAATATATCTTGAATAGGTACAATTTCGTGTTGAATACCCAAATTATTAGCTAAGTCTTCGGCGTCTTTTATTGAATGATCAGAGGAGAATTCCGAAGGCATAAGTAGAACACGAACGTTTTCTTTGCCTAATGCTCTTTCAGCTAAAACAACTGTTACAGCAGAATCAATTCCTCCTGATAAGCCTAAAGTTGCTTTTGTAAAGCCCATCTTGCCAAAATAATCTTTCAGGCCTAATACCAGAGCGTCATGAATTTTCTCAATATAATCAACCTCTTTTTCTTTAGCTTTTTGATTTTCAATTTCATCAAGATTAATGAGGGCAGAATCTTCTTCAAAATAATTCAATCGACAGGCAACTTCTCCTTTAGAGTTAATTGCCATAGAATTTCCATCGAAAATCAATTCTGTATTAGCACCAATTTGGTTCACGTAGATGAGAGGAATCTGATATTTTTTTGAGACTCCTTGAAGAATCTCAGTTCTGTTTTTTTCCTGATTATGCGAATAAGGAGATGCTGCAATATTGACAATAAAATCAGGATTAAGTGCACTTAGTTTCTCCATTGGGGAAACTGTGTATAGTTCCTCTTTTGCAAAATTATTATCAACAGCCTGTTTTTCCCACAAATCTTCACAAATGGTAATGGCTATTTTTTTGCCTTTATATTCAACGAGATTGTATTCCGTATTAGGCTCGAAATATCGATATTCATCGAATATGTCGTAGGTTGGCAGTAGCGTTTTGTTGTGGATGCTATCTACCTTTCCATCGCAAATGAAAAAGGCTGAATTGTATAGATTTTTTCCTTTGGGATGAGGATTGATTGATGGACCACCAATCACAGCAGCTATATCTGTACAATGGGGTGCAACTGTATCAATCGCTTCCTGAGTTTTTTCGATAAAATCTTTTCGCTCCAATAAATCTTTAGGTGGGTAACCACATATTGCCAGTTCAGAAAAAACAACCAAATCAGCATGTTGCTCTTTGGCTTGATTAATGGCATTGATAATTTTATCGGTATTCAGCTCGAAATTTCCTATATGATAGTTGAGTTGTGCTAAAACAATCTTCATTTCTCTGTGATTTGTACTGTAATTAAGACTTAACCTTTTTGTTAGGTTGATTGACAAAGTTAGTGATAAATCATTAATTTTTTAAAGCGCAGTGGACTTATGAGTCAACAAAAAATACCATTAGAAATATGAATTTTTAACTTTGAAGCCTAATGTATTTTGGTAATTTTGAACTTAGCTTATTTAGATATCGATTTAAGGATGCAATTCTTATTAAACAGGATCATGTTTAATAGAATTAGAGCTAAGTGTCAGAATAAATTTAATAGAGTATAATGAGAAGATTAGCATTCAGTCTGCTTTTAGGAATGGTGTGTTTGTTTGTTGCATGTCAGTCGAATAAATTTAAGGTAGATGTATCGGATATTGAACTTGAGATTAAAATCAATCGGTTCGAGAAAGATTTATTTGCCCTTAAAAAAGGAGGTTCTTTAGATAGTTTGAAGAAATCATACCCTCAAATTTTAAGACTCTATTCTGAGAAAGTGATTGGTTTAGGAAATATAGATCACTTAAATTATTCTATTTATCTAGAGAAATTTTTGAACGATTCTACCATGAATCTTGTGGCAAACCGTATCGATTCCATTTTTCCTAATCTTGATGAACAAGAGGAGGAATTAACAAATGGCTTTAAGCACTTGAAATACTATTTCCCCAAGGCTAAAATACCAAACTTGTTTTCACAACTCTCAGGTTTTAATCAATCGATTGTAGTTGATGAGGGTATAATTGGTGTTAGTCTAGATAAGTACTTGGGAAAGGATTGTGATTTTTACGCCTTTCTTGGAAGACCTGTATATCTTCGTGAGAATATGACACCTAATAGAATTGCTCAAGATATTCTGTTAGCCTATGGTTTAACTGAGTTTCCGTTTAAACCGAAAACTCAGAATTTAATGGAACAAATGGTATATCAAGGTAAGATTCTGTATTTCTTACAAGCTGTATCACCTGATAAAGCTGAGTATGATATCATGAAATACAGCTCGGAAGATTATGAGTGGTGTGTTGCTAATGAACAACAGGTTTGGGCCTATTTTATTGAGCAGAAGCACTTGTTCAGTACCCAAAGCAGTATGACTCGTAATTATATAAGCGATGCGCCTTTTACGACGGGTATGCCAAAGGAATCGCCAGGTCGTATTGGAACTTGGATCGGTCTGCAAATTGTAAAATCGTATATGGAGAAGAATGGCGATATTAGTTTGCCGGCTTTAATGTCTAATGACGATTATGCGGGTATTTTGAGAGAATCGGCTTATCAGCCTTGAAATAATATTATTAAGATCAGGGCTTGTTCATAAAACAAATAATAATTGAACACCCCTCTGTCCTTTGGACATCTCCCCTAAGAAGGGAGAAACCACAACTATATGTTGAATGAATATTCTAAGTTTATTTTAGTAATCTTTCCCTCTCAGGGAAAGTGCCGGTAGGCGATAGGGTGTATTGAAATGATAATAAAAAAGTTTGCTGACTTACTCTATTTGGTGTTTTATGAACAAACCCTGTTAATGGATTGGGCTTGTGTTAGATATTGATATTATTCGATTAATGTTTTTTTAATGATAGATGAAGAAAAGAAACGAATCCGACGTGAGATTCGTCGTTTAAAGAATGCTGTAAGTCTTGAAGAGAAAAGTATTCGTTCTAATGGCATATTAAAAAAAGTTGAACAACTGCCTGAGTT
>Ga0209379_10001365_pt1 | contig 16249 bp, 20 predicted proteins | sample tdDd001_FD_187124 | JGI IMG/M metagenome (GOLD analysis project Ga0209379, IMG submission 187124) | Marine sediment microbial communities from the Atlantic coast under amendment with organic carbon and nitrate - tdDd00.1 (SPAdes)... | ecosystem: Environmental > Aquatic > Marine > Coastal >...
TTCTACCTTCTGATAATGTGGAAGATGTTTTTACGTATAAAAGAAAAAGTCCAACCAATGTTGGACTAATCTATCTTGTTCATGAATGAGTCAATTTCCCTATCTAATAATGTCTGAATCTTACCTTGTAAATCCATATCTAATGGATCTGTTAGAACTTCGATATCACCATCAGAGTCTAATTTGAAAGAAACTGTAGATAGGTCAGATTCCTTTAGTAGTTGCTTAATCAAAAATATTGTTCTCATAATACCTCTTTTCGAATTACAAATTCTATTATAACACAGACTAACCTAAATCAATATTACTAATCTTGAAGGAATAAAGTGAGTGTTTACAATTCTGAGTTGTGAGTGAGTTTGCTGTAAATATTTGTATTATATGATATTATGTCTATATAATCAAAACAATTATAAGAGGAGATTTCAATGAAGAGCTATAAATTACAAATATTCATATTAATATTTATAATTTCATTGTTTCTGATGAAAACAGGTAGTTTTAAAAATAAATTTGAACTTCTAGAAAATTCTAATGTTTTTAAGTCTCAAGTTTTAGAATTTAGACAAGGACAGAATAACTCATTTGGATTTACAGAAGAAGAAAGTAATGATGTTCTAGAAATGCTTTCTGGATTGAAATATTATTATGTTAAAAATAACCCTAAGATACTTACAACTGGCAGTACTAATTATACATTTAACCTTTTTGATGGTAAAAATCAATATAGCTTTATGATTTATGAGACTGGAGTAGTAATCTATGGTGAAAAAACTAAAGTATATTCTATTAAAAAATCAAGTATAAAAAAACTTATAGTTAAAGTTCAGACTATTATAGATAAAAAAGAACAAGAGAATAATTATATTTCTATTAAAGATGCTAACTATATCAATAACACTCCATATAAAGAAATTTCATTTACAAAGATAATCAATATGATAGAAATTGATTTGTATTCTGTTATCATTGATAAATTTACAATTTCACTTAATCCTGATGGATATCTTGAATCTTTTAATATAGTATATTATTTAAGCGCTTCTGATACTCAATACACGTATAACTTTGAGAGAGAGTATAATCTGACAATAGAAGAATTTGATAATCCTATAAGTAATCATATAAAGGATTCAAATGCTACAAACATTTTATTAAATACAAAATTTTTACTAGAGAAACTTTCAGAAAAGCCGCAAGAAGGTTACTTAAGGTTAATTGAATTAGTTTCACCAAATAAAGAAACTATGAAAGCTAAAAATAAAGATGTATATTATAATGGAGAAATTACAAATACTGACGAAGTAACAGGGTGGATATTTACGGTTAATGATACCTATTCAAATGATACGAGTATGAAATATTATGTATATGAAAATTAATATAAAATAGAAAGCTAATTACCCCTTCAAATTGAAATCTATAAATGAGAAGGTACTTAGAGTTAAAACTTTAGGTACCTTTTATTGATTCATACAGCTTCTGATATGTAGGGCTGCTGAAACTTTGAGAAATGGATTGTTTTACAACTTCATTTACATATAACGGAATAAATGAGAAATATGTGATATAATAAATGTGTAATCAATGAGATGTTGGAGGCGTATATGAAAAAACTACTTGCAGTGTTAATTCTAGCATTATTAGTAGGATGTACAGATGATAACACCGTTCAAAATATCATAGAAAATAACTATGATGATTTAAAAGAAAATGAATCTATGAAAATCAAGACTGAGTCAGTAGAAATTAGCATTTCAAGGTTTCCGGAAACTTCATTCGATGGCATTCAAATTGTAGATAAATTTCCCTTAGAGAATTGGGATACTGAGTTCTCGAAGTATGATTATAGATCAAAGGACCTTTCACAACTGGATTTAAGTATGGAAGCTGAAAAAATGCAGATGATTGAATTTGATAGTAGAACCATTTGGACGGAAAAACTACCAGTTGGATATAATCCAGATGAAATTATCAGCATCAATATGTCTCCAGGATTGGGTTTGAAAGAGTTGCATGAAAGTGGAGTTGATGGCACAGGAGTACGTGTTGGTATAATTGATTATCCATTACTAGTAAATCATGATGAATACAAAGGCAATATCATTCATTATGAAGATATAAACCGAGCTGAAATGAACGCTCATATGCATGGCAATGCTGTAACATCAGTACTTGTTGGAAAGAATGTGGGTGTTGCTCCAAAGTCAGAAGTTGTATATATAGCTGCCGAGTGTGGTGAGTATGAATCGAATAGATTCTCATATGATTATACTATATACGCAAGTGCAATAGATCGGATTTTAGAAATTAATGAAACTCTTGATGAAAAGATTAGGGTAATATCCATATCACTTGGACTAAGTGCAGGATATAAAGGTTATTACGATATCTTAGAGTCAATAAAAAATGCTGAGAGCAAAGGGATATTTGTAATAACTGTAAGTAGTGATAGGACACACAATATAAATTTCTTAGGGATGGGAAAATCAGTTTATGGAAGCCCAGATCAGTTCGATGTATACACGTATGGAAATTATTGGGCACACAATACTGATCAAAATAGAAATGATACATTAGTAATGATTCCTATGGATAGCAAAGTATTAGCTTCTCCTACTGGTAATTCAGATTACGTCTTTTATAGAACTGGTGGAATGAGTTGGAGTGTTCCATATGTTGCAGGCTTGTATGCATTGTGTTGCCAAGTAGATCCTAGTATTACACCTGATAAGTTTCGTGAGTTGATGGTGAAAAGCTGCGTAAAAGTAGATTTTGATAAAAATAGTGATATAGAGAACTATTATAATGTAATTGATCCCAAGTTGCTTATAAAAAATCTTATGGAAAACAAGATAAGGTAGGGAACTCATATACAGTAAATAGGTTAGTGCTTTAACAATAATTTTGGATGATATAATTACTTCAGTTGTTCTGATTTGTCGGGCTCTAACTAAATGGATAAGTAGTAAGTATGAGTCAGAAATATATGGCAAAATATTATTGGTAAACAAATATCATATTTGTGATAATGTAAATTAAATATGAAGTTGCAAACAATTTTAAGGAGACATAATATGAAATTATATGACATTACTGATGAAGATATAATTAATTGAAATTGCATTGGAAGTTCTAGAAATTAATTTTGATGATGGTATTTATAATCACACTGTAGGATCTGCACTAAGATGTAAGAATGGTAAAGTTTATAGAGGTGTGAACTGTGATGGGATTCATGGTTCGTGTGCAGAATATATTACTATAGGAAGTTCAATATCAGCTGGTGAAAGGGAATTTGATACAATCGTTGCTGCTCATGAAAAAGCACTTAATTCACTAGTGCCACCCTGTGGTAATTGTAGACAAATGCTTTTAAATTATTCTCCAAATATCAAAGTAATTCTAAATAACGAAGATGGAATAATGGTGAAAGTGGATATTAAGGATCTGCTACCGCTATCATTTACCAGTATAATATGTTAGATTTTTGACCAAGTTCTATTATCAATATTCTCATTTTTTTTGTTATATGTATGTTACTGGAGGTAAAGTAGATGAATGAAAGTGTAGATTTTAACTTTATCACTCCTTGTGGAGAAAACTGCAATGGATGTGAGCATTTAATTAATAAATCATGTGAAGGATGTCTTGAATCTCAAGGGAAATGCATAAAAATGTGGTCAGAAGGTTGCGAAATATTTAAATGTTGTAAAGATCATAATGTTTCCTTTTGTGGTTTATGTGATGGATTTCCTTGTCAGTGGTTGATTTCGAAATTAGGTGAGTGGAATCCTGATGGAATAGAGAATTTAAAAAATCTTAAAGACGAATATTTAAAGTGAGACCTACTCGACAAATTGAAATAGACATAAGTACTTGATTAATGGTTCAAGTACTTTTTTCATTCACATCTAGATTCTGATATGTAGGAGGAGTGTTGTATATCTCACTGTACGTGTCTAAGGATTTAACCTAAATCTAGATCACCAGTGTCTAGTGAAGTCAATGCTACAATAACTATGAGTTAATCTCACTAACGCTATGAGATTTTTTCTGTTATTTAGTTTGAAAGTAGATGATAATAATTACCTAATCAAATGATTATGTTAGTCTAAGCTATCTTTGGTATAATTAATAAAAGGAGAACATTATGTCAAATGAATCTTATCAAGTTAAATTTGAGAATGATAAAAAAAGTAAAATGATATACGCCATTGCAATAGATTCTGTTGGTTACTTATCATATGTTATACCGGGTATTGCTGAAGTATCAGATATCTTTTGGGCACCGATTGCAGCAGTACTAGTATTTATATTGTATAAATTTAGACCTAAGTTAGCTTTTATAGGTGCTTTAGGTATCCTAATAGAAGAGTTTATGCCCTTTATTGATTTTATACCTACAGCTTTATTACTATACTTACTCATATATGTAATCAATAAAGAGGAAACAATAGGATTATATAGACTATTAGAAGAAGATGATTTGCAAATAGTTGAAGATGAGTAATAAAGTTTACACAAAATGTACAAAACGACATTTCTTTAGTTATGATACTCAAGCTGCTGTATATTTTGATGGCAAGAGCACATGGATTTAGTCACTCGTTGTGCACATCATACAAATCAACAGTGAAATAGTTAAACAAATATTTTCTGATAGGTAGGGTAGTATGGTACTTTCGCTAAACGAGTTCAAGGATTCGACCTAATCTCAGAACTGGTATAGGGGTGTAGTATGATTAAAGATGTAATAAATGAGTGGGATCCGCTAAATTTGTTCCCATATGCTCCAGATAATGAGTATGAAAATGAAATACTCTTGATAGAGAAGTTTATTCAATTGAATGAAGTTAATGTTGAAAATATAACAGAAGTAATTATTTTAGTATTTACCAAAAGTTTTGGTAATGATTTGTTCAAACATAAGAAAATAGAGTGTCATTTTATTGCAAAGAAGATAATGAAGAAATTAATTAATAATAATTATTCTGATTTATAGGGCTAATCATATGTTAGAATATGTGATTCAGGTGTATAATTAGCATATGCCGATTTGTTTGTTGTATATATTTTGTAATGTTCTAAGTGTAGATTCAAGAGGGAGTAAGAGTATGAAAAAGGTTATGATATTTGTTCTTTCAATTCTTCTTATTAGTTGTAGTACCAATAATGAAACAACAGTTACAGATTTAAAAAGTCAAATAAAGTATCTTGAAAAAGAAGTTTTTAATAAAGATGAAATAATAAATCAAAAGGAAAATATGTTAGGTATCATAGAAAAAGTCAATAATATAGAAATAGTAGGTGATAACATCTATATGATTAACGAAGATCATCTAAATGCAAAGCAAGTAATTGATATGTTGGTATATGCATCTGATGAGAGAGTATATTCTTGGTTTGAGTCTTACCATAAAGCGGATAAAATAAGCAATTTCAAGGTTTCTGATGATAGCAAATATATCGTAATTACATCATATGATTCAGATAAATACAGATTTGATATGACACGTAGCGATGGGAGTAGTGTGTTTACATTTAGATACAATGACTTTATTGAGGAAATTATTCAAGTAGATAATTTAGAAAATGAGAAAATACATATATTAGGTTTCAGTAAAGATGATCATGCTTTATGGGGTGGTATCGGCGGAGAGTTGGATTTGTTGATATCTTTTGTGTATATAATTGATGACGATAAATTCATTGTGTTTAGTGAAGATAAATGGGATTTGTATAATAAATATAAAGAAAAATACCCATTTGAGTAAAAATATTATCATAGTGAGTGTATGTAATGTACTAAATGGTACTTCTTGGAAAGTAACAGATAAATTGAAATCGTTATAAAGTATTTGTAGCAAAATGCTCTAGATACTTTTGTATTGACCAGATAAAACAGTATGAAAGGTTACGTAAAATGAAAAAAAATATTAAACTTAGACTAATTCTATTATCTGCCATTTTAATCACTACTGTTGTAGCTATACAGTTTCTTTTTGGAAATGATGATCTACTCTCGGAAACTTGTACAGGTGAAGGAGAACATTGGTCTGTAAGCTTAAACTATGAAGAAATTTATGATGAGGCTGGGCGATTAAATTCAAGTTCTGAATATATTCTTTACTATAAAGGGGATTCAAAAGATTTGACATCTATTAAAAAAATAAGAGTGGAATCTCCTTTTGATGATATTGGAATGGGAAGTAGTAGTGGCTTTAGGGAAGATAATATGAGAATAGGATCTGGTGGTACTGGACTCGAAAAATTAAATAAACAAAAGCTTGAGAAGTTTGAAGTAACTGTTTATTGGGTGAAAGAAGAAACTCTTCAAGAAACAATTGAATTATATCTTCAAACTGTACCTTCTAAGAGTTCGTCTAAGCAATAACGATATACATTTAAATTGAAAATTATATTGAGAAATGTATCTGCAGCTTATGCTCCAGATACATTTTGATGAAACATAAGTCTTCTGATTTGTGTGGGAGGTTGAACTTGATGAGCAGCTACTCGATTGTATAATCAGGTAGTTTTTTTCATTGATAGATATGAAGTTAATAACTTTTTAAGGTCTTGTGATTTAATTATATATTACTATTGAATAGAGATGGAATAATTTCTCAATAAATATGTTCAAAGATTTAAGCTTAATCCAATAAATCAAAGGAGTAACAAATGAAGAAAAGAATTTATTGCCTAATAATTGTTGTTATATTAATGAGCTTGTATTCCTGTGAATCAATTAGTAATACTAATACATCTGTAGAGGATGAAGCCACTAATGTAGAAGTTGACAATACTAATAAAGAAACGGAAGTTCAGAATAATAGTTTAGATTTTGCTAGTGTACAGGAAATGATTAACAATAAGAGACACGAAAGTGTTGTTAGTGATGTGTCAATTGATGATTATATTTTTGAAACAGATGATGAAGACTTTACTGAAGATGAAGTGAATATGCTTTTAGCTCATAAAGCTTTTGAATACAAGACAATCACAAAAGACAAAGCACTTGAAGATATTGATTATTTATTCAGGATATTCAAGCTACAGTATGGTGGTTATACTTTGTTTGGTGGAGATGAAACCTTCAATGAAGCTAGATTTCGTATCGAAGATGAGGTCAGTAAACTCGATAAGATATCAACAGATGTGTTAGAGGAACTTTTGGCTAAAGAGTTGTCATTTATCAATGATGGTCATATGAGTATTGGTAGAAAAGGCATTAATAAGATCTTCGACATGAAATACTATGCCAATGAAAAAATGTCTTTTCATAAAGATGGAAAAGGTTACTATACTGTTGAAGATGAAGCAAAAAAATACTTGCATTCAGTAGAAAATGATATTGATGTCGAAGAATATATGAAGCTATCTTTAGATGAAGAAGGTAAGTTTGTTTATTATCTAGGATCCTTATTCAGTGAAAATAATGGAACTGAAAAAGTAAATTTAGAGTTTATAGATAATGATGAACTCATATCAGATGAAGTATCTCTTATTAGGTCTTCCAAAAAGTTCAATAGAGATATGGTGACTTATGAAGAAGAAAGGATTAATGGTATACCTGTTATTTCTATTAGAAGATTTCATGAACTTGATGGAGAAATTGAACTGAAAAAGTTCGTTGAAAGTGGGAATAAATACAAAGATGAAGACATCATTATTATTGATATAAGAGGGAACATAGGTGGTACTTCATTGTGGGCAGAGTTATGGTATGAAAACTATACTGGTCATTTCTCTGAGAGTGGCACGAATCGATTAACTCGTTTTTCTAACATATACAGAAAACTTATTTCTGACTACAAGAGTAATATCCAAATAGACATGTTTGATAAGTATGAAATGCCTAAGCTCAATTTATTCATTCAAGAATACCTTTCTACTTTTGAAAAGGGATTATCATCAAAAGGTGTTGCTTATCAGAAAGATGAGAATACATACGAAAGAGTAAAAAATGATCGATTAGTTTTTCTCCTTGTGGACAAAGCAGTTGCCTCAGCGGGAGAAGGTTTTGTAGTTGGATTAAAAACGATTGACAATGTTATAGTGGTTGGAACCAATACTATGGGGTGTATGGATATATCAAATAATGCACACTTATTCCTACCAAATTCAAGCATAGGTGTATTTTTAGGAGTAGGTTTAGAAATGCAATACAATAAACCTCATTTCTATGATGGAGTAGGTATTGAACCTGATATATGGATATCGAATGATAAGATACTAGACAAGGTACTAAAGATGATAAAACAATACATGAATGAAGAGGAATAATTAGAATAATTTTTTTAATAGATATTTCGTTATAAAGGATGAGTAGCGGCATAATAAATTATAAGAATAACATCTATATAGTTAATAAATGTAAATCTTTTTAAAGAAATAATTATAACCATTTATGCCATTCAATTCTGATATGCAGGGTTAGGAAGCTTAAATTTCTCATTCTATATTTTCAATGATTTGACATAGTTCTAACACCAGTTAATTATTATATAGCTACTGAAAAAGACCACAATAATTGTGGTCTTTAGAACATTATTCTAATGTTGATACCTTTGCTTTTAATTGCCTATTTATTCTGCTCTTGTGATATAAGTTCTGGAAGATATATATTATGAAAACAATTAAGTTGAACATGATATAATTTTTTATGTCTATATTCTTAAAACTATAGTCCATAAGAATTGCAATAAGTATATTGATTGGAATCAGTACAAAGTTCATGATTAACATTGGTATCAAGTATCTCAATATTTTGTTGCTGTAGATACTGTTAGTCACAAGAAGTTTGTTTGCTAAAAGTATTAGAAACGCAATACCCATTGACATTATTATTTGGATTCTAGAGTCTGGATTTTGTAGGAAGCTCTGTAGAGCATACATACAAGCTCCCCATATTATTGCTGTATAAATGTTGATTTTGGATAATTTCATATAACCCCCTCAAAGTTTTAGGTATTGTTTAAAATTCTTATAGTATGAACGATTCACATCAATCATTTTGCCGTTACTCATTGTGAGTAAATATTTCTGTCCAATGCATGGTTCCACTTCTTTGATGAAGCGGATATTTACTATTTGTGATTTGTTTACACGTATAAAACCCTGGTCTTTATATTCTTCTTCTAATGTGTATAATTTTTCTGTAACAGTATTAGGTTCGGAACAATTGGATTGATATACAAGGATTTCATTGCCAAAAGATTCAATAAACACTATGGATTTGAAGTTTTCAAATGGGTCGGTGTTTTTAAATGAAAGTATAGGATTGTCTATAATCATCAAAGAACCGTTACTATCAATTTTAAATCCTGCTTGTGTTAGTTTTTTTGTTAAATATGGGATATGCTTTTTAGAACAATCAAGTTTAAATTTCATAAGTTTTCCTTTCTGCTAGCATCTTAAGATTATCAGAAAAGCATGACTTGTTGAAGTAGAAATACACAAGTTGCATTAATGTTAAATGAGTTACATATTATATGTGAAGATGGGTTTTTAAATTTCAAGTTTCACTTTTAAATAAGTTGAAGTTATTATACTTATAGAAATGAAAATCACCTATTGTTGATAATAGTTTTATCAACACTTTTCTAGTGAAGGAATCAAATGTTTGGACTAAGTTGCTCTATTAGATTACCTTCTGATTTGTGTGGGAGTGTACCAATTTAAAATGATGATAGAAAGTCATAAAAAAAGTGTTCTATGGAAAAAAGGATACTTTTTTTATTACCATGTATGTAAGACATCTAAACTTAAAACAAGTTATATGAAATTTTTTATTAAATTCTGCAATAAATGACAATTGTTTTAGCCTTTAATAAGTGAAAAGGTAAAGGAGGTGAACAAATGAAATATGAACATGTTATCGATGAAGAACTACGACATAAGCTCGTTCAATTTATAAAATGTAAATTTGCCTCTCGTTCTGAGATTTATGAAATAAGCGAAGATATTGTTAATCAAGCTTACCACGACATGTACGCTTCTAAAGGTTACAAACCAGACAAAGAAAACTTTGGATATCTTTCAATTGTTGCACTTCGAATTGCATATAAGCATTTTAGGCGATATGATACTGTATCTAAATCAACAATCCCAATTGATCAATGTCTGGGATTCATAGGTGTAGATAATGTCATCAATGAAATCTTACATGCTGAGGAAACGTCAGAAATTCTTGATTCGCTTGATACACTAAAAAAAATTGAAAGAGTAATTATAGTGCAAAGGTATTATGGGGAACTAAAATTTGCTGAAATTGCTAGTAGGAATAATTTGAATTTGAACACAGTATTGTCACATCATAGAAGATCATTAGAGAAACTTAGATCAACTTTAACACGTACTATGATTACAAATCGTGTTGAATCATCAACAAATAAACATTACTCAAATAATATCACTAGACTATTATAGATCTGTAAGGAGGTCATTTATGTTAACAAAAGATAATTTATGGAAATATCAAATTTTAGCAGAGAGAATGTGGCAATTATCATTGGATATAGCATCACAAGGTGCCAAACTTAGAGCATCTGGAAAAGGTATTGTGATTGTTGCTGAGGAAACTAGATATTTAACAGAAAAGCTATATAAACACTACGAGCGATTTCTTGATTCTGAAGATTTTTACCAAAATACTGATATCATAAAAACAATCCAACAAGTAAGACTGCTATCAGTTAATGGTGTTATAGAAATGTTAAGACTAAATATGCAGTCGGACGAACCGAACACTCAATTGCCAATACTTCTAGAAGCTTTGAATAATGTTTCTAATGATCTAATAGAACTAGTCAGTACAAGTAAAACGACTGAATGTGTAAGATTAGAGATTAAAGACAAGAATTTAACTACGGATCATTCAATTTTTCTTATGACATTAAAAATAGGTTCACAGATTTTTGTAGAAAACATCCAGTACGTCCAAGAAGTATTTTGCTATAACAAAGTTACAGACCATGAACTTTTTGATGATGATAATAATGTAATTATTAGAGGTGAAAAAATCTGCGTTATTGATTGTTATGATAAATTGAATTTAGTTAATGAAGTCGAATTACCAAATCAGATGGGTATTGCAATAGTTGTAGATACACAATGGGATCAGAAACCTAAAAAATATGCAATTCTTGTAGATGACATCATTAGATGGGCTATATTTAAATCTCCATTAGGAAGAGATGTATCTTGTAAAGAAGAACAGTTATCAAACTATACAAGAGCATGTTGGAATTCAGAACAGAATCAGCAACTTATGTTTATGGATTGGAAAGCTTTGAATCAATAAAGCTTCTAGAACCACTTTTACAGATTTCTATAACTGAGATAATTCTGATTTGACGCTTAAGTATAATTTACTCCATCTCAATCATTCTACGCGATTGGAATATGGTATAATTTAGAAGTTGGCATTATAAGGAGGTTATATATGAAAGATTATTCAATTTTTGATTATTTTGGTTATACTATTCCAATGGGAGAAAGATACAAACTTATTTATCGTTCAGGATTTGATAGTGTTAGTTTAGGATGGGCTGGATACTCAGATAATCCCAATGAAACTAAACACCTAAATCCAGAATTAGCACGTAAAGTTGGATTAAAGGTTGAAAACATTCATACCCCTTTTGAAGGTGCAAATAAATTTTGGATGGATTTACTTGATGGTGAGGCATACTTAAATTCACAAATGTCATGTATTCATGATTGTTCAGAACACAGTATTCAAACAATGGTTCTGCATATAAGTCAAGGAGCGATACAACCAGATATTACTCCTGTTGGTATTAAAAGATTAAATCAGCTAGTCGAAGAAGCCGAGAGATACAATATTAATTTGGCTTTCGAAAACATGCGTGATCCAAAACACTTAAGATATATATTAGAGAATATAAAATCAGATAGAGTGAAATTTTGTTTTGATAGTGGTCATCAGAATTGTAGAACACCTGATGAGGATATAATATCTTTGTTTGGTGATAGAATTGCAGCTGTTCATTTACATGATAACGATGGTATAAATGATCAACATGATTTACCTTTTGATGGTACTGTTAAATGGAAAGAAATCATGAACAAATTGAAAGATGTTAAATACACAGGTGCAACAGCATTAGAGGTAATCAATAATTCGTATCATGATTGTACGCCACAGGATTTTCTAAAGCTTGCATATGGCAGAGCGAAGCGATTATCAAATCTATAATCATCCACATAAATTGAAATTACTGAAAGCACATGATCTTAATCATGTGCTTTTCTAACATCTTCATCAATGTTAATGAATCGTATAAAGATTGAGATTTCACTCACTTAAAGATCCAATAGTGATATAAACTTTTGAACAACTTCTGATTGCTCTCTGTTCTTATTGAGAGCAAGGTAGATAGAAAAAGAGTTTTCTTTTATATCAGCAATATCAATTTGTTTGAAGGTCGCGTTGGATAACTCCTCTGAAATAGCATAACTTGGTAGAAAAGCACATCCTAATCCTCTTGTAACATAATCGATGAGTTGAGAGGTACTATTAAGATTGAATCTTGGAACAAAGTCATGGGGCAAGACTTCACTAAGCCATTCATTGTATTCAGCATTTTGATTGTTATAAACGATATCATGATTTGATAAATCACTTTTTTGTATTCTACTTGGAATACCATAATCTGATCTGGCAACCAAAATCCATGAGTAATCAAAAAAAGGTATGACCTTTAGTTTCTTGGTAGAAGGTATTCTTGATACAAATCCAATATCCAGATCGTTTTCGACTAACATCTTCAGTTGTTCTGAAGTTTTAAAAAACTTAAGATCTAATGAAAACTCAGGATACATATGATAAAAGTCATAAATTAATGGAGACATCCTTTCTCTAAAAACACTATTTGGTATACCGATACTCAAACAGTCCTTAAACTTATTATGAAGTTGTACTTTCCTAATGGTATCTTTTTCTAGTTCTATCATCTTTTTTGCATATGAGATCAATGATTTACCGGCAGGTGTCAGTTCAACTGAACGGTTGGTTCTTATAAAAAGCTTCACATCCAACTGTTTTTCCAATTCGTTGATTCTAGCTGAAACTGTAGACTGCACCACATTCATGTAATCAGCAGTTTTTGAGAAGTTCATGGTTTCAGTTAACACTAAAAAGGTTTTGTAGTTTTCTATCATTTGTTCCTCCTGTAATAAGTTTATTATAATCAAAAATATCGATTAAAACAATCGCATTAATTCGTTATACAAATAATGAATTCTTAGATAAAATTATAATGTAATAATTTGTATTTAATAGGGAGGGCGAAATGAAACTAAAGAATCAGTGTATTGAGTGTTTGGAAAGAGAAGTGATCAAGATTTCAAAGAAGGTCAGTGATGACCTTACTGTTAGGGAAGCAATAAAAGACTATGGGGATTCTGTATTAAAGAAACATAAAACAAATGCTACAGCGCCGTATATCACAGGATTGGTGTATGACTATGCTAAAGAAAAATCAGGTGTTACAGATCCGTATTATCATGAGAAACATATCTTTAATAAAATGGCATTAGAGTTTATAGATCAATTGAATCTGAATGATCTAATTCATGATAGTAAAGATGCTTTTGATACGGCTTTAAGATTGAGTATTGCTGGCAATATAATTGATTTTAGTATAGGAAAAGATATAAAAAAACAAGATGTTAAACAGTCGATCGACGACAGTTTAAATGCTTTAATATTTGGAATCGAAAGTCAGGACTTAGATGTTGCTATAAAAAAAGCAGATCGGATTATGTTTATATCAGATAATGCTGGTGAAATAGCTTTTGATAAACTGCTGGTCAATAAGATGGATAAGAAGAAAGTGACTTATGTTGTTAAAGGCAGTGCTATAGTAAATGATGCCACCATGAGTGATGCAGTAGAAGTGGGTATGGATCAATTGGTAACGGTTATAGACAATGGTGCAGGGACGCAGGGAACTCTATTGGAACTTTGTTCTGATACTTTTAAGAAGGCATTTGACGATTCAGACTTAATCATTGCAAAAGGTCAAGCAAACTATGAAACCCTTTGTAATATAACGGATAAAAACTTTTATTTTTTACTTCGAGCAAAATGTAATGTCATAGCAGAAAATATTGGTTGTCCTCAAGGCAGTTTTGTTTTATTAAACAATCATATGAAACAACGAAGGGAAAATAAGGTATAATGATAACGGATATATTATTGGTAGTCATACCTTCTTTAATGTGTTTCATTTCGTATTTTATATCTTTTGGTAGTGGTCATAATCAAGTGATTATTCATACAGTATCTGCTGCTATTGGATTTGTTCTGTTGGTGGTATCACTACTGATGAAGTGAAAGGGGATTTATGAAAAAGAGATATTTAGATGGATCGGATGTTGATCCAAATTGGTTGTTGGATCATTCTTCTGAAGTCATTCCAGTGAAGGACTATTATGAAGGACATGTCGGCATGATCGATATACATAAGGTAAAACACCCAATACCTGTAGATTATGAAGGAGAAGATGTTCTCGTAGACAATAACCATAAATGTGTGATGTATTTACCAAAAGATAAGACCTGGTGTGCCAGTGCTTATTACAATAGCAACAATGACATTATAGAATGGTACTTTGATATGACAAAACATAATCGTTTGGATGAAGAGGGAAGACCTTTTTACTTGGATCTTTATTTGGATATAGTAGTGGATTCAAAAGGTACTGTTACCATACTCGATGAAGATGAGTTACTAGAAGCATTATCAGAAGGAATCATCAATGAAGAAGCAGTTGAACAAGCCAAACGTACATGTGATGAATTAATTAGAGATTGGATTTCAAACAAAGAGTTTATGCATGATTTCTTTGATCGTCATTTACATATGATAACGGGAGAGCAAAATGGAAACTAAAAGATGTCAGTTAACAAAAATATCAAAGGCACATGAGACCTTTTACCATGAAGTACAAACCGATGAAGATATAAGGAAGTACCTTGGTGGCATACCATCAATAACTCATATCAAGAAAAGATTTAATGCCATTCTTGACTCTGAAGATATCTGGTACTGGGCAGTGACAGATAAAAGTGAGAATACATTAATCGGTTTGATCTCTATAGAGCCATATGAAGAGACTGGCGGTTATGAAATATCATATCAATTTTTACCCAATTGGTGGGGCAAAGGTTATGCTTATGAAACGGTTTTAAAAGTAATGGATTATGCTTTTAAGACATTGTCATTAGGTGAAATGAAGGCTGTTACACAAAGTAAAAACAAACGCTCTAGGGTCCTGTTAGAAAAGCTTGGGATGGAAAGAGAAACCGTTAAAGTCATGTTTGGTGAGGAACAGAGTATTTATTCACTAGAAAGAAGAGTGTATTTGGAATCTTCTATGTTTAATCAGTAAGATTTGTAGATTTCTCATTGTCTTAAATGGCTATAGTGATTGTGATAAAATAAGTTAGAGTAAGATATAGTATAGTGTATTAATAAAAGAGGTATAATTATGGAAAAAGGAAAAATTATTTTTTTGAACGGTGTATCAAGTACAGGCAAGTCAACTTTATCAAGAACATTGCAGCAGCGATTAACTGAACCATATCATTGGTTAAATGTTGATAATTTTATAGAGTTTACAGATATGAGAGAACATCCATCAACGTATTTTGAAGAAGGTAAAGACCCAGTATCGATGTTCCCTCATGTTGTTAAGTTATATTCAGACATGGGAGTAAATGTGATTGCTGACGTAGCCTTTATGAAGTGGAAAGGCCCTAGAATGTTTTTAGCAGAGGAAACGATGCAAAAATGCATTGAAATGTTACATGATTATCCTTTGGTGTATGTTCATGTAACTTGTCCATATGAGGAGTTGCGCCGTAGACATAAAAAACGCGGTAACAGGGGAAACGAACTTGAACTGGATCATGCTGAACAAGAACTTGTAGGAGATATTGATGCAACATATGATATAACAGTCGATACATTTAATGAAACCAATGAAGAATGTGCTGATAGAATTATTGAACTTATGAAATGTGATGAGAAAATCAAAGCATTTAAAACTCTTTGGCAGATAGATAAAAACAAGTAAGATTTAATTGGATCATACAGGTAAAAAAAACATCATTTCTAAACTTGGAATGATGTTTTTATTTCTTTAGTAAACTTAAATAATCTGTATTTCTTCTGGATCTTTTTATATAATACTGAGAATCAGCTTATCTAAT
>Ga0209379_10001369_pt1 | contig 16225 bp, 15 predicted proteins | sample tdDd001_FD_187124 | JGI IMG/M metagenome (GOLD analysis project Ga0209379, IMG submission 187124) | Marine sediment microbial communities from the Atlantic coast under amendment with organic carbon and nitrate - tdDd00.1 (SPAdes)... | ecosystem: Environmental > Aquatic > Marine > Coastal >...
ACGACCTGAGTACTGCGGGCGATTAGTTTACTTTATCCTCAGCCGGATGTCTTTGTACGAAAGAATCATTTTCATTCAATGCACTATTTTCTGTGAGCCCATCATATTGGGCCATTTGCGTTAAGCTTGTTGAGATTGGTCTTTTTACCTCAACACCTAACTCTTTAAAGCTCTCAGCCTGACGAATCACGTTTCCTCGCCCACTGGCCAGTTTATTCATCGCACCTTGATAGTTCTGGTTCGCTTTGTCTAACGCGCCGCCTAAACTTTCCATGTCATCCACAAATAGACGCAGCTTGTCGTACAATTTGCTGGCACGTTCAGCAATAATTTGAGCATTCTGATTTTGTCGTTCATTGCGCCACAAATTATCAATGGTACGCAGTGCTACAAGTAAGGTCGTTGGACTAACGACGATGATGTTTTGCTCCAATGCATCTTTCACTAAGCTTGGGTCTGCTTGAATGGCTACTTGGAATGCAGGCTCGACTGGAATAAACATCAACACATAATCGAGGCTCTGAATGCCTTTAAGTTGATGATAATCTTTATTGGATAAACCTTTAATATGAGCCCGCAATGCAAGTAAGTGGTCACTTAGGGCAGTTTCCCGATCAACGTCATTACTCGCGTTGAAGTAACGCTCATACGCCACCAAAGCCACTTTTGAATCCACCACCACTTGTTTATCTTGAGGTAAGTGAACAATCACATCCGGTTGATAGCGTTTACCCACTTCATTTTGCAGGCTCACTTGAGTTTGGTACTCATGCCCTTCACGCAAGCCAGACTCTGCCAAAACGCGAGCAAGAACTACTTCTCCCCAGTTACCTTGCTGCTTATTGTCCCCTTTCAACGCGAGCGTTAGGTTCACGGCTTCTCTGGTCATCTGTTCATTAAGGCGCTGAAGATTTTTAAGTTCATGGGTTAAGGTGTGACGCTCTTTGGCTTCAAGGTTAAAGCTGTCATTCACTTGCTTCTTAAAGCCCTCTAGCTGCTCTTTTAATGGCGAAAGTAGCCCTTCTAAGCTTTGCCTATTTTGCTGATCGACCTTAGCGGTTTTAGTTTCGAAGAGTTGGTTGGCTAGGTGCTCAAACTGCTGCTTAAGGCGATCTTCCGCTTTTTCCAGCAGCTGCAGTTTCTCTTGATTGGCTTTATTTTCTTGCTCATGACGCGCTTCTTGCTCTCTCAATTGAGCATCAAGCTGTGACTTTTGCTCACGAATCAAGTTCAGATCATCAGCGTACTGTTGGCGCTCTTGCTTTACGGCTTCAAAGTAGCGCAGCTTCTCCATCACCGCCATTAACTTGCCATGTGCCTGTTTCAATTCATACGCTGATTTATCACGTTCACTATCCAACTCATCAAGCTCGATTTGAGACTGCTGCAATTCACGCTGTAGTTGGCTAATTTGGCTATTCGCCAGTTGCTGATTGGACTCTAATTGTTGCTCCAAAAGCTGACTGTGAAACTGCATTTTCTGTTTTATCCACCAGCCGACTCCGACTCCAGATAAAACGGCGCTGCTGATCGCGGTTAACAGTAAACTTTGATTGTCGAGAATCCATTGCATAGTAAAGCTTTAACTCACTCTTTTAGTCTTATTTCCATGGTATTTTACCACTGGATAAATGTCCAGTTTGTCGGCTAGATATCGAACAGATAGACTAGGCGCTCCGTATCCCATCCCACCGCGTAAAATTTGGGTCTTTAACCCATTGGTTTTATTGAAGGAGCATCATGAACGAGCGTCGCGCGTTAGGGTTTGGCCTTTCAGCTGTCCTACTATGGTCAACTGTGGCTACCGCATTCAAACTGACTTTGGCTGAGTTTACGCCTATCCAAATGCTAACTATGGCTAGCATCGTATCGGCGATCGCGTTAACTGCGATTTGCGCAGTGCAAGGTAAACTCTCTTCACTGGCCAGCACTTTTTTATCTAACCCTTGGTACTACTTTTTACTGGGTTTAATCAACCCTCTGGCGTACTACATCATTCTATTCAAAGCTTATGACCTGTTACCCGCCTCTCAAGCGCAAGCGATCAACTACAGTTGGGCTATCACGCTAACGCTCATGGCAGCGGTATTTCTTGGTCAAAAAATTCGTAAGCAAGATTGGATCGCCTGCACGCTGAGTTATTTTGGCGTGATTGTGATTGCGACGAAAGGTGATGTGCTTGGGCTGAACTTTGAAAGCCCACTAGGCGTAGGGCTAGCGTTGGTTTCGACCCTACTTTGGGCCAGTTATTGGATTCTGAACACCAAAAACAAAGCTGATCCAATAGTGGGCGTGCTACTCGGATTTCTGGTGGCGATTCCTTTTGCTATCGGGCTTAGCGTGTATGAAGGCGCCCAATGGTCGTACATCAGCTCAAAAGGCTGGTTAGCCGTGACTTATGTTGGTCTGTTTGAAATGGGTGTCACCTTTGTACTGTGGCTAAGCGCACTGAAACTAACGCAAAATACGGCACGTATCAGTAACCTCATCTTCGCCTCGCCATTTATTTCATTGGCATTACTAGCGACCATCATAGGTGAAGAGATACATCCAACAACCTTGATAGGCTTATTGCTGATCATTGGCGGCTTGGTGATCCAACAGATCAATTTTAGCAAAAAAGATCCCACACAAAGCGCCGCCTAACAAGCGATTAAAATGGCTTATCAGAATAGTTGATAAGCCAACTCACTGCCTTGGCCACGTATGCCATCAATTTTTTCCGCCAAATCTGGTGATGCATGCAGAGCTAAGGCAGCCTTACTTGACGTTAAGTAAGCGTGTTTCTCATTCTGATCAAGCATGTTGTCCCAACGCTGATGAATATCTCTAGCCAGATACATTAAACAAGCCAAGCGTTTTGACTCAACCGCTTTTGCTGGGTGGTTAACATTGGCAATCGCATCCACCAGCTCATTAGGAAACTGCCAAGTTTCAGCCAATACCGCCCCAAGTTGCTGAGCGTTGGTGCCCAATACTTCTTGCTGAACTTGAGTTGCATTTTCACCATTCATCACACGCTCTTGAATATCGAGTGCCTTCTCTGGCTCTAAGGTGTGAATCATTAATTCGCCAATATTGTGAAGGATTCCTGTGGTAAACGCTTCATTGGGATCGAGTTTAATATCTTTCGCAATGGTGCTCGCGATGGTCGCAACTTCAAATGTCCCCGCCCAATAATCTTTAATATTAATGGTTTCTAATTTTGGAAAAGTCGATGCAAGGATCGAAGAAGAGATAAGGTTACGGATGGCACCAACACCGATACGAACGATAGCGTCATTGATGTTAGAGATACCTTTAATACCACCGAATTGTGCCGAATTAGCCATGCGCAGTACACGCGCGAGTAACACTTGGTCCATCGACATTTTACGCGCCAACTCGCCAAAATCTATTGGTTCACTGTTGACCATTTCGAGCAATTCTTGCAGTACGCTTTCGATACGAGGTAATTCGTTAATACGAGAAATTAACGCTTCTTGACTCATAGAGTTTACTCCTTCCAAGACACTCGCTGTATTAATAAACTAAGTGTAGTACTAAAGAGTAAACTCTCATTAATATTTATTTAGGCAGTTTATACCCACTGACCAGCAGTAAAGCCAGAGCTCCAACACCACTGGAAGTTGTAACCGCCAAGCCAACCTGTCACATCCATCACTTCACCAATAAAGTACAACCCATTGATTTCTTTGCACTCCATTGTTTTTGATGAAATATGATCGGTATTCACACCGCCAAGGGTCACCTCCGCCGTTCGATAGCCTTCTGTTCCATTCGGTGTGATATGCCAGTTTTGTAGTGTTTCAGTAATCGCCTTTAATTGATGTACGCCAAACTGTTTTAACGGTTTGTCTTCTAACACTTTTCGTTCAACGAGAACCTCAACTAAACGCTTAGGGAGCACTTTAGCTAGAGTATTCTTCAAGCTTTGATTTGGGTGTTTATCTAACGACTGGGTTAATAGCTCATCGATATCGACTTCCGGTACTAAGTTAATTTTTACCTTTTCACCCGGCTTCCAGAAAGACGAAATCTGCAGTACAGAAGGGCCTGACAAGCCACGATGGGTAAACAGCATTGCTTCTTTGAATTCGGTCTTATTCTCTGAGGTCACTTCGACAGGAATCGCAATTCCAGATAACTCTGCAAAGTCTTCCTTGTCCTCTTTGTGTAAGGTAAATGGCACCAAGCCTGCCGTTGTAGGGACTATAGATAAACCAAACTGCTCAGCGATTTTGTACCCAAATGGTGTCGCGCCCAATTTTGGCATCGATAGCCCACCGGTTGCCACCACCAAAGAGTCACAAACAATCTCACTGGTTTTGGTCTGTAGGGAAAAACCTGTTGCTGTTTTTTCTATACTTTGAATGTCTTGTTGGTAGCGTTGGTGCACCGAGGGCAAGTTACACTCAGCCAATAGCATCTTGACGATATCTTTTGAATCGAAATCTCCGACACAGAACAACTGCCCATGAGAGCGTTCTTCAAACTCAATGCCATGTTTATAGATCATCGAGATAAAATCCCAGTTTGTGTATTGAGCCAAAGCTGATTTCACAAAGTGCGGGTTGTTACAAAGATAATTTTTAGCTGTCACGTCGTAGTTGGTGAAGTTACAACGGCCGCCACCAGCAATCAGAATTTTACGACCAGGTTTTTTGGCGTGATCAAGCAGCAGTACTTTACGACCGCGCTTACCCGCTTCAGCGGCACACATTAAACCTGCGGCACCTGCGCCAATGATGACTACGTCGAACTTTTCTGTCATGACCACTACTACTCAAAAAAACCAATAAAAAAGGATGTGCATAACGCACATCCTTTGCAATTTAGCTCGCTATTCTAACGATTATCTGACTGCTTGCCAATTCACCAATTAGAGAATAAAAGCCGCCAATAAGGTCACACCGAGTAATGAGGTTGATAGAATAAATAGCTCTCTAACACGCTCACACTTGCCTGTGAACAGCTCATCATGATGATGGTGATACTCTCTGCTTTTGAGGTAATGAAACAAACGAACTTGTTTGGTCATGTTGCCATGCGTGGTGAAAAAGCCATTGCCATCCACTTGTTGATATAACAAGGGGTGAGCTTCTCGCATAATGTAAATCAGAGAACGCAGCGCGGTAAGATATCTGGCCATATTAACTATGGTCACCAACATCAGCGTGAATAGAATGGTATCAGCATTGATCATCTTTTCCTCCCTACACCTTCGTAGGATGCCCAGAAGAAAAAGACGATCTAATTAAAGAGTCTCTTGCTGAAGATTATTCAGCAGTGGCATCCATAATAGAAGATGAACCTTCTTTCGCTAGAGCCGCTAGATCTTTATCGATAAAGAACAGCGCTTTGCCGTCTTCACCAACCAGTTCTAGCTTGTCTAAAATCCCTTTAAATAACTTCTCTTCCTCGTGCTGTTCAGCGACGTACCACTGTAAGAAGTTAAAAGTTGAGTAGTCTTGTGACGTAAACGCACCATGAGCTAGCTTGTTGATCTGTTGAGTAATCATCTGCTCATGCTCGTAAGTTTCACGGAATACTTCGCCAAGGCTATTGAACTCATGTTTAGGCGCTTCAATTGCACCTAGAATTGGCATCGCACCCGTCTCGCTTACGTAAGTGAAAAGACGTTGCATGTGCTCCATTTCTTCTACGGCATGCGCACGTAAAAATTCAGCAGCACCTTCAAATCCTTTGTCTTCACACCAAGCACTCATTTGTAAGTATAGATTGGATGAGAAAAATTCGAGATTAATTTGCTCATTCAATTGTTCAACCATTGCCTGTGACAGCATTTCCTACTCCTACTAAGTCTATGAACTTAAACTGACTATATCATGATCATTACCATAACACTTTGACGTACGAATGTGGATCTGAGATCACCGCAGCAAAATTTATCTATCTCTGGTGCTAATCTTAAATCAGTTGCCTAAAGGAGATAGCACTATGAGTTATCAACATATTTTGGTTGCTGTTGACCTCTCAGAAGACAGTAAACTTTTGATCGATAAAGCCGTATCCCTAGCAAAACCACTCGATGCCGCGGTCTCTTTTGTCCATATCGATGTGAATTATGCTGAACTTTATACTGGGCTCATCGATATCAACCTCGCAGAAACACAACATCAAGCCGTTCAAGCTTCTCAAAGCCAATTGCAGGATTTTGCCGATCATGCCAATTATCCAATCAAGCACACCTTAGTCGGAAGTGGTGATTTAGGTAACGAGCTTTGTGAAACTATTCAAGAGTTCAATATTGACCTTGTGGTATGCGGGCACCACCAAGATTTCTGGAGTAAGCTGCTTTCTTCAACGCGTCAGCTGATCAATTGTTCACCGGTTGATATGTTGGTCGTGCCACTTAAAGACTGATCGTCAAACGAAATTCAGATAGACTGCAGAGCAAATATTGATAATGAGTATTAGTTATGGGTTATCTCTCTGCAGTAACGCTGTTGTGGGCGTTCTCTTTTAGCTTAATCGGCGTTTATCTCGCGGGTCAGGTCGACTCGTGGTTTTCTGTTTTAATGCGGGTGGCGCTCGCGAGTATCGTTTTCCTGCCATTCCTAAAATTTAAAGGAGTGGACAAAACACTCATAGCTAAGCTGATGACAGTAGGTGGTTTTCAGCTTGGTTTAATGTATTGCTTCTACTACCAATCTTTTCTGCTCCTTTCTGTTCCAGAAGTTCTACTGTTCACTGTATTTACTCCAATTTATGTCACCCTAATTTATGATCTACTTAAAGGTCGTTTCTCACCGTGGTATTTAGTCTCTGCGGTCATTGCGGTGATTGGCGCGGCACTGATTAAGTTTGCCGGTATCAATGAGAATTTCTTGTTAGGCTTCTTAGTCGTCCAAGGCGCAAACATTTGTTTTGCAATCGGCCAGGTTGGTTACAAATACATTATGGAAAAAACTCCGGTAGAGCTTCCTCAGCATACAGTGTTTGGCTATTTTTACTTGGGCGCTTTGTGTGTCGCCCTAACTGCATTTGCTTTGATGGGTAATATCGACAAGCTCCCAACAACACAAACTCAATGGGGCATTCTGGTGTACCTTGGGGTTATCGCATCAGGACTGGGCTATTTCGCTTGGAATAAAGGGGCAACAATGGTCAATGCTGGCGCGCTAGCCGTGATGAACAATGCCCTTGTACCTGCAGGTCTTATCGTCAATATTGTGATTTGGAACCGTGATGTCGACATAACTCGATTAGCCTTGGGTGGCGCAGTCATCATGTTCTCATTGTGGATCAATGAAACCTGGGTGAAAAAGAAAGTCGCTGAAAGCTACCAGTCCGCTTAAGCTCTTTTCCTTTTTTAAAAAAACGCTCTCCCAGTTGGAGAGCGTTTTTTTTATTTATTCAAACTTAGTGTACTTGGGATTCAACTCGTACATCCACCAGCTCTGGGATAATAATCGGAGGCGGCTTCGAAACATGAGCTTCTAGCTTTTTCTGACGCTTTAACAACTTCTGTTGTTTCTTGGCCAATTTAAGCAGCTTCTGTTGTTGTTTATAGTACTTCTTAAGGGCTTTTTTGGCACTCTTTAGCGCTTTCTTATCATAAACTTCAACAGCTTGAACCCGGCTATCTGTGCGCTCAAGGTTAGTATTTATCTGAATCTCATTCGCTGCTTTCTGTTTAACTCGTTCTACCACACGGCGAACTGCTTGCGCTTTTTTATCAGCGGTGGACTCTACAGAGGCCAATTTAGGCAGAGCCTCAGTTAATAAGCCGCACGCTCTTTGCTGTTCTACTGGCATCTCTTGGCATGATTGAGGAGGAATCGCTGCTGGCTTACAAAGAGAAGACTGAGACGCAGATGAACGCGCACATGAGCGGCAAACAAATTTAGGTTCCACCACCAAGCGATGGATATCCCCAAGATTGTCCGCAATTTGTTTACGGTTCATCTTACAAAGACGTTTAGCCATGCTACAACTCCAGCTAAGAATACGAATAGTTCTTAGTAAGATATACCTGTATGACTATTATTTAGCAAGCACTAAATTATGTTTTGAAACACTCTGTGCGCTAAGTCATTGATGCTTTAACGTAAACATCAAAGCGATTTTTTTTGGTCTCAATCGCCATTGCGGGTTTTTGCTCATCAAGCCAATTAGCGTAATCTGGGCGCTTGACCACAACCCTTTTAGTTGCAAGGGCTAAGGCGGGTTCCAATAGGCTATCAGCATCATGATCTGCGCCAACCAAAGACTGGAATACACGCATCTCTTTTTTGACTAAGGCGCTTTTTTTCTTGTTCTCAGGGTGCGGGTACATGGGATCTAAATAGACAACATCAGGCTTGATGAAGTTTTCATCTTTGGCTAAATCATCTAACGCACTGTGGCTTGAGGCATGAAGCAATGACATTCGTTCACTGACCCAAGTACCTATTTCTGCATCTTGCTTCGCGCGCTGTAAGCCATCATCAAGCAGTGCTGCAACCACTGGGTGCCGCTCAACCATTTGGACTTTGCAGCCTAATGATGCCAATACAAAAGCATCACGTCCCAAACCAGCTGTACCATCAAGTACTGTCGGCGTGGCACCTTTGTTTAACCCTGCCGCCTTAGCGATTGCCTGGCCCTTACCGCCACCAAATTTACGACGATGTCCGACCGCGCCCCCCACTAAATCAACGTAGATAGCGCCTAGCTTGGGCTCGTCCACTTTACGCAGCTCTAAACGCTCTTCAGTCAACACTAAGGCGAAGAGACTCTCTGTGCTATGAGTTAACCCCCAACGCTCAGCGACAAGCTCAAGTTGCTCGTTTTGAGTTGGGTTTTCACAAATTAGTTGTAGCTGCACAATGGGCTCCGAATAGCGAATCTTTTAACTGGCGCAAGTGTAATGGATTTTATGAGTTGGTACTAACCTTGTTCTCACTCATCAACTCTTCCGCTAATTGAGCCAAGGGCTGTGGCTTACCAATGATATAGCCTTGTGCGTAATCAACGCCAAGCTCCATCAACTGATCGATTATCCGAGTATTTTCAACAAACTCAGCAACCGTGCGTTTACCCATCTGTTTCGCCAAATCATTGATAGAGCGCACCATCAAATGGTCCATCTCATTGACATCGATATCTCGAACAAAAATACCATCAATTTTCACTATATCGACAGGCAGTTTTTGTAAGTAACCAAAAGAAGATAGCCCTGAACCAAAGTCATCTAACGCAATCAAACAACCCAAATCTTTTAGCTTGGTAAAGAACTCAATCGCTTGACTCATATTACTCATTGCCGCGGTTTCAGTGATTTCGAGACACACCTTATGACAAGGAACCACACTCTCTTCCAATCGAGTCAATAAGAACTGAATAAACTCTCGATTGCCCATGGAGTGCCCAGAAAGGTTGATCGCAACCTGGCTTAGCTCAGCCAAAGCTACAGGGTTCCCTTCAAACCAATCTAACGTTTGACTCACTACTTCTTTATCGATCATATGAGCAATATTGTAGCGTTCAGATGCAGGCATGAAGATGCCAGGCGATATGTAGTCCCCTTTTGAATTTCGAATTCTAACCAAAATCTCAAAATGCATACCTGGCTCGTCATCATTAAGTGCAATGATTCGCTGAGCAAACAACTCTATACGCTGATTAGCCAATGCATCATGCACTAGATTGACGCTTTCCATCTCTTGCTCGCGTCGACGCAGTTCTTTGTCATCAAGACAGTACAAACTGTAGCGGTTACGCCCTTCTTCTTTCGCGACGTGACAAGCCGTGTCTGCCTGCGCATGTACCATCTGCGGTGAGGCCGCTGTATGGTCAATAAGTCGAATTCCGATAGAACAATTCAAACTTAAGCGAATATCCTCCCAAATAAAGGGCTGCTCACTTAAAGTATCAAGAATCATTTTTGCCAGTTTTTTGGTATCAAGCTCGGTACAGTCTTTCAGCAATATGGCAAATTCATCACCTCCCATACGCGCTAAGATCGTGTTGTAGGGCAGAATTTCTTCAAGCATGCTGGCGCAAAACTGAATTGCGGCATCTCCAGCCTCATGACCTGCAGTATCATTGAGTACCTTCAGCTGGTCCAAATCGATGTAGAGCATTGCATGAGTTCGAGTGTAACTTTCAACTTCAAGCAGTGCTTTCGTTAACTCTTTTTCGAAATAATTTCGACTGTAGGTTCCGGTCAATAAGTCGTGGCGAGCCTGATAGGTCAATTGCTCTGAAAGATGATGCATCTCCGTAATATCTTCACCAACGATAAGCAGATGCCCTGACTCCGCTAATGGGCGAATATTTTCACGTACCCACAGCACGGAGCCATCAGCATGCCGATACTCAATCTCTCTTCGCCAAACCCCTTTCATCGCTTGCTTAGGTTGCAGCAGTACCTGACGAGGAATCAACGCATCTTCATGCAAATAAAACTCTCGCAAGCGATGTCCTAGCACCTGCTCCTCGGTATAGCCTAGAAGCTGCTCAGCGAAATGATTTACTTGTTGAATTCGATTTTGGTCGTCCAATGTCACCATCATGACGGGTTGTTGATCATAGTAGTGGCTCAGATTCGCCTCGCGCTGATAAAGGCGCTCTTCAGTTATCTTTCTAGAGGTGATATCGCGCGCTTCAAGAAGGTAGCGAGCAGAGGTAATATCTGATGGAATAGGTTTCAACGAAATTTCCAGCACCAGAGCACCTTGCTCTGCATGCCAAATTTCGGCTTCAAATTGGGTAACCGTCTCTTGATCCGTATTGGAGAAAAACTCTTGTAGTTGGCTAACAGCCTCACTTTGCCAATATTGATGCTGCCAAATTGGGTGTTCTTGGCCAAAGTCTTGATTGTAAAGCAGCTCTTGTAACTTACTATTGCTTGAAGTCAGGCAGCCCTTATCGTCCAGGACTCCTATAAAGTGGTAACTCTGATCAAACACCATTTCTGTCAACATTTGACTCTCAGTTGCCAACTGTTCACTGCGCTTAAGGCGACTTAAGTAATAAACCAGCGCGATGATTATCAGTAGTAGAATAAATACAATGCTGCCAGCAATTTTCAACTCATGACGATATTTGTCAGTAAATGCGAGCGGTTTGTTGAAAATGACAGAAGCGGCTTCATTTTCTGCCCCCAACCCCCATTTCACGATGGCTTGATAGTCGAGCTTAATTTCCGGTGAGCCAACTCTAACCTTTGGAAGAGTGCTATCACCACGCAATGCCTCTAGCAGCATTTCACCCGTTTGATGACCGTGTATCTTGCCACTTTGAATAACACCACCAACTGCGCCATGACCTAGCCCTAAATCATGCACCATATAAATTGGAGCGTTGGCAACTTGATTAATCTCTTTCCAATGATCTTTTTGAGAAAAGACTACGCCATCTTTATCTCGATAGTAAACCCAGAAAAGGACACTACTGGTTGGCTTTATGTTTTTTAATTGAACTAAAAGTTGCTGATAGCTTTCCGGTACTATTTGACGAACTTTTTGCGTATATTCTGGATAGCGCGTTAAAAACTTAGCAATTTGTTCACGTACAGCTACCCCAGTAACAGAGTAGTCACTTACGATATAAATATTGTCGACCTTGGGTTGAATGCGTTCGATTAGAGAAATATTGCTATAAAGGTCGATATCTTCAATAACACCAGTCGCGTTTAGGTTACTGTGCAGCGAAGAAGAATAATTGTTTATTCCGCCAAAGATGACTGGGGTATCACCGAGTTCTGCACCAAGTCTATTCATTAAATTAAGCGCGGTATTATCACTCACCACTACTGCCTTAAATCGCTCACTCTCAAATTTAGTTTTATAAAGTGTATAAAGTTGATTAAGGTAGTGTTGGTTTTGCATTCGCTTGGTATCAAGGTATAGAACACGTGTCGTGATATCTTCATCACGTAACGCGTCTTCCAACCCATCCTGAAAGCTATCCGTCCAGAAAAATCCTTGGTGGTACGAATGGACGATAAGTACGTTTTCATCGTCAGCGTGAATGATGGATGAAAAAAATACAGCTAGAAGAAGTAGACTAAAGCGCACTAAAATAGCTCTCAAGTAGAGTAATTGACTCATTTAATAGTATCACCCCTGCTGATATTTTGAACTACATCTATAGCTTTATTGGGAGACGACCATGCAGACTAGCAACGTAAAACTGGACGATTTAGATAGAGCGATCTTGAAAACCTTGATGGAAGACGCGCGGACACCTTACGCCGAAATGGCAAAGCAGTTTGATGTTAGTCCCGCGACTATTCATGTGCGTATCGAAAAGATGAAGTCTGCTGATATCATTCAAGGAACGGAAGTCATTGTTGATACCAAAAAGCTTGGCTATGACGTGTGTTGTTTTATCGGGATAAACTTAAACGCCGCCCGCGATTACCATTCTGCGTTAGAAAAACTTAATGCTTTAGAAGAAGTCGTTGAAGCCTATTACACCACTGGCGCTTACAATATTTTCGTAAAGTTGATGTGCCGATCTATTGAAGAGCTGCAATATGTCTTGATTGATAAGCTGCAAGCTATTGACGAAGTTCAATCTACCGAGACTCTTATCTCATTACAAAACCCGATCAATCGCAACGTCAATCCATAAAAAAAGACCCGCTTATGCGAGTCTTCTTTTTAACGTGATTCTAAATACTTCTTCAGCTCTTCGACCGAGATACCTTGCTCGGCGATAGATTGCGCCATCAATTCGACTTGCTCACCTTTACGAGCTTCTATAACTTGCTGGAATTGATAAACAATATCTCGCAACATGTGTATCGGCACTTGCTTCGCAGCACTGCGAATGCGCTCACCACTTTGATTACCTAGCTCGTTCAGTAGCTTACCAAACATTACTTTTTCTGGAGAATCTTCTAATTGCTCCAAAACACGAGCCATTTCATAAGTTGTCATCGACATCGTCGTTTACGATCCACAATTTCGTTTATAAAGAAGCTCAAATATACAACGTTTTGGTGAGACATCAAAGCAGTTACATGGAATCTTAAACAGCTGCATAGTGCCAGCTTCTGCCTTTTTTGCTCATTAGGATCAATAAACCTGGAACAAGAATTAGCATCTGCAATGCAATCATCAATTGTGGTTCCATGCCTAAGCGTTGAACACTACCAACCACTAAGCCTGAACCACTCATTTGAAATAGGCCTAACAAAGCAGCAGCCGTTCCAGCTTTATCACCAAATGGAGCAAGCGCTTTGCCCGCCGCCGCGCCTAAGATCCATGCAAAGCCGATAGAAGACATGAAAATCGGAAGCATAAAGGCGAAAGCAGATTGTTGTGATGCCAGCATTAACATCGTAATACCAGCGAAAGCCAAAGTAGAAATGCCAACGACTAACGTTTTATGTGTGCCGTACTTTTCCATGAACTTAGGGGCGGTCATGCAAGCAATAATATTAATCACCGCGTTGATGCCGAACCACATGGTGAATTCATTCATAGTCAGCCCTAGGTTTTCCATCAAAACCACAGGGGCAGACGTCACGTACGCAAGAATCACAGCCATAGCAAGCATACAAAGCGATGCATGGAATATGAATGATGGTGTCTTGAGTACAGACCAATAGCGGCTTGGTTTAAACACGGCCTCTTTACTTAGAGATGGATTCGTCTCTTTTAAGCCAATCGACATAGCAACCAAAGCAAAAGCAGCAAAGCCCGCCATAAAGCTAAAGTTTGAACGCCAGCCAAATTGCTGTGTTAACCACGCCCCGAGAATTGGAGCTAGCGCAGGAATGAAACAAATCGCGCCATTCAGGTAGCTAATCATCTTGCCACTTTTCTCTGGCCCAAAGAGATCGCGAACTGTTGCAAAGGCTGCTACTGATGTCGCGCACGCACCTAAGCCTTGTAGCAATCTGGAGATCAGCATCCATTCGATGTTTTGAGCACTCCACGCCAATACAGCGCTCAATGCATAAATGGTGATCCCCCCCAATGCAACAGTTCGACGTCCTAGTTTATCTGCAAGTGGACCAGCAAACAGTTGACCTATGCCCATCGCAAATAGAAACCATGTAATCGTGTCTTGCGCCAGTGCATGTTCCACGTGAAACGCTGACGAAATCTGAGGTAAAGCCGGTAGATAGATATCAATCGCGAGCGGACTAAACAGCACCAGCATGGTAAGTAAAGCTAATTGAATTTTGCTGTGCTGCAATTGATTAGAGGAATGCACGACTGTCTCCACAGGAAGAAATGAAATTGCGTATATTCTAAGCTAAAGTAAGATATGACTAAAAATGATTAATAGTCATTAAAGATATTCCATATGAGAATTTTATATGAACTTGGAAAAGTTAGTCCGAATAGACCTCAATTTGTTGGTTTGTTTAAAGGTGTTAATCGAAGAGCTTAATGTTACTCGCGCTGCGCATAGGCTATGTTTAAGCCAGTCAGCAGTCAGCAAAAACCTAGCAAAATTACGAACGCAGTTTGATGATCCGCTATTTGTCCGTCACTCTCATGGATTAAAACCAACACCAAAAGCATTATTCTTGCGCCCTAAACTCGATATCTTGATCAACCAATTAGAACAAATTACCCAGCCCGAAGAGTTCAAACCCCAAACCAGCAGCTACCGCTTTCAAATTGCGGCTGTGGAGAGTGTTTATCCACTAATACTTCCACATTTCTTACCTGCGATATTTAGCCAAGCACCAGATGTTACGATCAGCACTCACGCTTGGTCCGATACCACATTTAAAATGTTGCAGCGCGGCGAACTGGATCTCGGAATTACAGGTAAAGACATCGATATCAATGATGCAAAACTGACTATGCTTCCCCCGAATGATATCTGTGAACATGAGATATACCGCGATAGCCAAATGTGCCTATTACGCAGTGACCACCCTGCTCTCAATGGCGCATGGAACCTCGACAACTATCTCTCTTTCCGTCATGTACAAGTACGATGTGACGGCAATGAGCGCTGGTTGCTCGACTACAGACTGGCCGACATAGGCAAAGAAAGAGATATCGCAATTACAGTACCAGACTTTAACAGTGCCGCCAGCCTCTGTTCTTACACAGATTTTATCTTCACAGCACCTAGCCACTTTGTGAAGCTTGCATCTAAACAACTGAACCTAACGGTTTTGCCTTTACCTATGGAATTTCCGCCGATGGCTTACACTCTTTTTTGGCACAGAGATAGAGAAAATGACCCTGCTTTAACCTGGCTGCGACAGATCATCAATGATAAGACTCAAACTCTTAGATAATTTGCAGCCTAATGGTAAAAGGAGTAGCTTATTGCCATCGTCCCAATTGAAGAATGGACGCAGAACATATTTGAAGGATTAACGATGCTAATCACTACAGAACAACGCCTTTCAGCCATTCGCCAATGGCTGACAAATAATAATGTCGATGCCCTACTGGTTCCTCACGAAGATGAGTACTTAGGCGAGTATGTGCCTGCACACAATGAACGCCTCCATTGGTTAACTGGCTTTACCGGTTCCGCTGGTGCCGCAGTGATCACTCAAGATAAAGCCGCTATATTTGTGGATGGTCGCTACACCGTACAAGTGACCAAACAAGTTCCCGGTGATCTATTTGAATATCGACACCTTATTGATGAACCTGCACTAGATTGGTTAAAGCAATCTGTCTCTGCAGGAACCTCTCTTGCTATTGACCCTCGTATGCATAACTCATCATGGTTAGATTCCGCACAAGCCAAGCTAGCAGGCTCTATCGAGCTAAAAATTCTAGACACAAACCCAATTGACGAGCTTTGGAGTGACCGACCTGAGCCTGTAGTTTCTGACGTTCATCTAATGGCAGAAGACTCCGTTGGCCAATCAAGCCAAAGTAAGCGTGAAGAGATTGCAAAACTTCTAAGCGACGCTGGTGCTGATAGCGCAGTTATTACCGCGCTTGACTCTGTATGTTGGTTGCTGAACATCCGAGGCTTGGATGTATCGCGTCTACCTGTTCTACTGTCTCATGTGATTCTGCATAAAGATTCGAGCCTTGAATACTTCCTTGACCCGGCAAGACTACCAGCCGAATTTGAAGCCCATGTGGGTCCGGGTGTGTCTGTCTTTAAACCTGAGCAACTACAACACCGCTTAGAACAACTTCAAGGTAGTAAGGTCCTTGTTGATCCCGCAACCAGCAACGCTTGGTTTAAGCTGGTACTGCAAAACTCAGGCGCTACTGTCGTGAGCAAAGCGGATCCATGTCTAATGCCAAAAGCTGCGAAAAATGAA
>Ga0209379_10001370_pt1 | contig 16220 bp, 8 predicted proteins | sample tdDd001_FD_187124 | JGI IMG/M metagenome (GOLD analysis project Ga0209379, IMG submission 187124) | Marine sediment microbial communities from the Atlantic coast under amendment with organic carbon and nitrate - tdDd00.1 (SPAdes)... | ecosystem: Environmental > Aquatic > Marine > Coastal >...
AAAAAGAAATGAAGTACATGTATATTTATCGGATTGTGGTGCCAAATCCGGTCAAAACCGAAGGTCAGAATACGAGTGCCAATGAACTGAATCGAATTGGACATATTATTCAAAAGAAATTGCGTGAACCTATGTTATGTCATGATGGAGAATGGTACAGTACTATTGAATTGGGATTGTTGTATTGCTATTTTAATAATATGAATAACAATAATACTACACCTCAAAGGCGTATGGAATTGTGGCAGTATATTGGGAGTGCCAGTAAAATTGAATTAAGTCCTGATCAAATAACTATGCATTATGTAGCTGCATTTAGAAAAACCGTTACAGCTATTTCGAGTGTTAGAAATATGATTTATAGCTTGGATCTGCGTGAAACGTATTGTGATCCAAATAATCCTGCATTAGAATTTGGTCATCGGTTGGGCGTTGGATATGCAAGTAAAAAATCAATTGATATTAATGGGAATTCCAGATTGGTTTATCGATTTGTTTTGCCACGCATACATAATGAGCCTTGGTATGGGCAAATGTATGCTTCAGACTTAAAAGAGGTGTATAGCGGAAATAAGAAAATGCTGGATATATATATTCAATCTCATGCCTTGGAACGCTTAAGGGAAAGGTTAGACTTGTTGGATGAAGAAGCTATCAACTATGCCATATACGAAAATTTTGATGCACTTCAATTCACTATCTTAAGTAACGGTTACATCTTAATTACAATTAAATTGTTTCAATGCAAAGTAGGTTACTTTATTGCCAATATTATTAAGGATGATTTTGTAATTCGAACCTTCCTGTTTATTACCCATGCTACCACTCCGGAAGGAGATAAACTAAAAGAGATCTGTGGATTGGGAAGAAATGATGTGCCTTACTGGAAGATAGATCGCTTGAGTACTTTTATGAATGTGGATGCAGAACAATATCCTAAACTATCTGCCATGTTCGAAGAGGCGGGCTGTGGAGATTTGTTTAAACTCCATAATGAAGAATTCTCGGTTGAAGCCATGCAAACTGCCAATTTGGATGGCTTAAGAGATTATATCAAAAGTGGAAAGCAGGAGGTGTCCGATGAGGTGCTGGAATCGAGTTGATCCTCAGCACCCATGGAAAAATAATCTTAGTACTTTTTAAGGATGTATTTGTATCGTATTTGGAAAAGAACCGAACAAACTAGCAATCCTACTGGAAATCCGAACCAAATTCCTACTGCACCAAAATTCCATTTAAAAGCAGATAGATAACTGAATGGAATAGAAATAAGAAAATAGGAGATAAATGTGATGATGGCAGGAATTCTAGCATCGGCAAAACCTCTTAAGGTTCCCGCAAGTATAATTTGAATTCCATCTACCAGTTGGAAGATACTACAAACAATTAGCATTTGTGCCGCCAGGTTTATAACTGTAATATCTTCTGTAAATAGGAGAGGTAACAGATGGCGTGCACCTATAAATACAATAACAATAATAGCAGAATAGAGGTACATTAAATTCATCGCTGTTTTAGTCGCTCTAATAATCCCATCATTATTGTTTTCACCTTTATAGTGACTAACACGGATAGTTGTGCCAGCTCCTAAGCCCTGATAAATCATGAAACCGAGGGTAGAGAGGGTAATTGCTATTTGGTGTGCAGCCAGATCGGCTTCGGTTAGCCAGCCCATCATAATGGCACATAAACCAAAAGCACTAGCTTCCATTACAATTTGTCCGCCCAGAGGAATTCCCAGTTTTATAATACCTACAAATCTGTCCCAACAGAAAACGCTTTGCTTGTGCAATTTCGCGAAGAGTTTGAATTTATTATTTCTATAAAAAAGAATGATAAAAGAGAGAGCCATAAATATTCGAGCCAATAAGGTTCCAATACCAGCACCAGTTAATCCCATTTCGGGAGCGCCAAATTTGCCATACATAAACACATAGTTACCCAATGTGTTTATTACATTAGCCCAAAGCATAATTTTCATGGCTGTTTTGGTATCGCCTACACCTTCGGCAAATTGTTTGTAGCCATAAAATACCATCATTGGTATTACCGATGTCATTAATATTGCCAAATAATCCCTCGAAAGTTTCAGAATAGATTCGGGTTGTCCCATATAAGGAATCATTACATATAAAATCAGTAATAGTAAGGCTAAAGCTACGCCCATAAAGGCATTGGCGAGTATCCCATTTTTTATCCATGATCCTATTGAATCGTGATCTTTTTCGCCCCAGCTTTTGCCAATTAGCGGGGTTAAGGCAAAGGAATAACCCATTCCGAATATCAATACCAGACTGAATAAAGTGTTTGTGAATGATGCCGCGGCAAAAGGTATTGTGCCCAATTGACCAATCATTACATTGTCGATTAATCCGACGGTTATTTGTCCTGCCTGTGCGATAATCACAGGAATGCTTAGTGAAAGTGTTTTTTTGTATTCACCAGTTTCTTGCTTCCAAAATCTCATAATGAGTTTAAAATTGACATGTATACTCAATCCGATATCTTAATGGTGAGTGATATTTTCACAGACAATTGAGATATTCCACTATTGAAATACAGATGTTGTTAATAAATGAAATGGGAATAAAACGAAAGCTTATCCTATTGTTTACATCTTTTGTTTTGTACTCTTTTCGAAACTGGCGTTACGGATTTCAAGCTGTGAAATGTGGCGAAACAAATATCCGATGTAAACGAGTCGTTGTATTTCTATACCCTATTTTTTCTGGCTGCAAATATATTTTAGTCTAATAGCTTTTTACTTTACATTTGTTAAGTCTCAATCAAAAATTGTTTTTATGAGGAATGTAATGTCTGCTATTGATAGGTATTATAAGTTGTCGAGTCAAAGCAAAGACCTTATCATTAATGAGCTTGAACCTTTTCGTTTGAAGAAAGGCGATGTTTTAATACATGAACATACGCCCTCACCTTTTTTGTATTTTATCGAAAAGGGAGCCGTTAAGAATCATTATATCGACGATAAAGGAAACAAACAAGTGGTTTGGTTCGGTTTTGAAGGCGATATCTGTTTTTCTTTAAATTCTTATATCAACATGTCGTATATGCACGAAACAACCGAATTGATTGAAGATAGTTTGTTTTATAGAGTGAAAACAGTTCATGTGAAATCTCTGTTTCAGGATTATTTGGATTGGGCAAATTGGGGGCGTTGCTTCATGGAAAATGTTTTTATTAAAACCGTAAAGGAATTGGATGAGTATAAGGCATTAACCGCTAAGGAAAAATACCTCAGCTTAATTGGTCAAAATCTGAATGTGAAGGAAAGGGTTCCTTTAAAAGATATTGCCTCTTATTTAGGGGTATCGGCTGTCACCATAAGTCGATTAAGAAAAGAATTGGGAGGAATATGAGAGGAAACAAAAGTTATTTTTGATGATTACATGATTTGTTTTATTACAGTAATTATGTGCTTGAGTATTTCAAGATTCAAACTCTTCTGTATGTCCCATATTATACCCTTCTCGAAAAAGATAAATTAAAAATAACTATGTGGCTTATATTGGTGAAATCATTTACATGAATTAAATTGATTTGTAGGATTTACGAATGATTTATTGTTTATTCCCTAAAAAAAGTTAGCTTGCAGTCCCCTGATTATGATTATCTAATCTTTAATAAAGAGAATAACTGCCATGAAAACTCTTGAATTACAAAATGCGAATCACGATCATTTGTCCATTCAAATTGTAGATGTCAAGCATAATCCTATGTATGATTATAAGAAAAAGCATAGGCATGACTACTTTGAATTTATTTTGTTTGAGAAAGGGGGAGAAGGTTCACAATTGATAGATTTTGTTGAATATCCAATAAGTGGTAAAGCATTGGATATTGTGATGCCCAATCAGGTACATTTATTAAAGCGATTTAATGAAGATAATGGGATCATTCTTCAGTTTACAAAAGAGTTTTTACACTCTAGTCTTTTACTATCTCATATCGATTTTACCTCATCTTTACGGATGAATCCACATACGAAATTGACTTCTGAAAATTTCGATACCCTATTTGATAGTTTTAAAAAATTAAAGAAGTTGTACAATTCTGATAATAAATTTAAAACTCAGCAGCTACGACATTTGTTTGCCTATGTTTTTTATCAGGTGCTGGATGTTTTACCCAAAAAATCAGAAGCTATGGTTCGTGATAATTTGATAAATCAATTTATCGATTTAGTTGAATGTAATTTTAAGGTAAATAGGACGGTGGCTTTTTATGCAAATAAACTAAATGTATCGCTTAGTAAGCTGAATACCGAATTAAAAGAAAAAGTTGGGAAAACACCTTTGCAGGTCATTCACGGCTTATTAATCCTTGAGATTAAGAGATTGCTTATGATCGAACAATTAACACACAAGGAAATTAGTTATCGACTTAATTTTGATAGTCAGAGTTCTTATAGTCGATTTGTCTTGAAAAATCTTGGTTGTAAACCATCAGAACTAAAAGAACAACTTCAGAATATTCTACAATAAATCAAGAGAACTATAAATAGCACAATTTTAAGTGAATTTTGCTAATGTCACCTGATCCATTTCCCGCTTTCTTTGAATTTCTAAATAAGGGAGTTGTAAGAAATGGAAATAGAATTGGTATTGTCTTTTTTAAGTGCATCCTTGATTTTATCAATTATGCCTGGTCCTGATAATATTTTTGTATTAACAGAAAGTGTTACGAAAGGGCACCAAAATGGGATTGCTATTTCGACAGGTTTATCGCTTGGCGTAATGATTCATACATTGGCAGCAGCTTTAGGTTTGTCCTTAATTATTCAACAATCGGCATTGGTCTTTTCCGTAATTAAGTATTTAGGTGCTGCTTACTTACTTTATTTGGCACTTACCGCCTTAAGATATAAATCGAAGAGTAATAAGGATGAGCAGATTCAGGAAAATGAGACAATGAGTTGGATGCAATTGATTCGTAAAGGATTCCTGATGAATGTTCTGAATCCTAAAGTATCACTATTTTTTATAGCCTTCTTACCACAATTTGTTAGTAATTTAGGTATCAATGTCAGCATTCAAATGATTGTATTGGGATTTATTTTTATGATTCAATCATTAGTAGTATTTAGTTTGATTGCGATTCTTTCAGGTCGATTGAATCAGTATTTGGACAGTCCGAAGTTTTGGAAGATTACCCGGTGGAGTAAGTTTGGAGTCTTATCTGTCTTGGCAGGATTGCTATTGGTATCGGAAAAATAATAAACTTGAGTATTAACCTACTAGTATATTTAATGATCTTAGGGGATCAGAATTGTGAAGTCACCTTTTGGTGACTTTTTTTGTTTTTACAGTTAACAGTATGTTGTTTTAGCACAATTTTATGTTGATATTGCTAAATGTTTCGAATTTAATTCTGTGTTACTTTATACTGTCAAATAAAAAACATTTGGTGAGTATAGGGGAAAGGTGCATTGTGGTTAATGGGATTTTTCCCCTTTCTTAATTGCAATGATTTAGTGAAAAAATAGGTCGTCACGAATGATAACCTATTGGTACAAAAAATCACATAATACTAACTAAATTATTCTATAAAACTAACTACTATTTTCTGAACTTCTTGAGAATTTGTTCCAACGTAAATGTTATAATCTCCACTCTCAAATAAAAACTCACCTTCAGGAGAATAGTATCCTAAATCTTTTTGGTTCAATTCGAATGTAATTTTTCGTTCTTCATTCGCTGCTAGCTTAATTTTCTTAAATGCTTTTAGTTCTTTAACAGGTCTGGCAAAAGATGCTGAAGGAGCCTGAATGTAGGCCTGAACCACCTCTTCACCTTCAAATTTGCCTGTATTCGATAATAGAAGACTAAGTTTTATTGATTCATTTAACTGATAAGATTCTTTATCGGTTTTAACCTGAGAATAGGTGAAATTTGTGTAGCTCAAACCATATCCGAAAGGAAATAAAGGAGTATTTGGAGCATCGGTATAGTGTGACCAAAATACATTCCCCGATGGAGTAAGACGACCAGTTTTCATATGATTGTAATAAATTGGACATTGTCCAACATTGCGAGGAAAAGACATGGTCAATTTCCCAGCTGGATTGTAATCACCAAAAAGAACATCAGCAATTGCATTGCCAGCTTCGCTACCTGCAAGCCAGGTTTCTAAAATGGCATCAGCTTTTTCAGCAAGTTCGGGAATGGCTATTGGGCGACCATTCATTAACACTACAACCACGTTTTTATTTACTTTACGTATTGCATGGAACAGTTCCATTTGCAAGCCTTTTAACTGTATATCAGTTTGACTTCTTGCTTCTCCTGTCTGCCAGCAATCCTCTCCAATTGTTAGCAATACAACCTCAGATTGTTTTGCAGCTTTAATGGCTTCTGAAAATTCAGATCTGTCATTATTGTTGTAGGTGAGTTCTTGTAAGAAACTTCTTTCCCCAACAGTTAGGTCACAACCTTTAGCGTAATTAATTTTTGTATTGGGCGATACTGCTGCCTTAACACCTTTAAGTAATGATACAGCAGAGTTGGTAATTGCTTTTGCTCGCCAACTTCCTAATGGAACATCTTTATCATTGGCTAATGGACCAATTATGGCTAATGATTTGATCTCTTTTGAAAGAGGAAGGATTTGTCTGTTATTTTTTAGCAAGACCATCGATCGTTTGGCAACTTTTCTTGCAGCAGATCTATTTTCTTCATTGTAAATCCGTTCTTTTTCTCTCTCTGGATTTGAATATTTGTATGGATCATCAAACAATCCTAGCTTGTATTTAATTTTTAAAATACGGCGGACTGCATCATCAATTAAGTTTTCATCAACTTTTCCTTCTGCTACCAATTCTTTTAAATAGGGCAGATAAGCATCCGATTCCATATCCATATCCGAACCTGCATTAAGACACCTTTCTGCAGCTTTTTTTAAATCTTTTGCTGCACCATGATAAGCTACTTCCTCAATGCTTCCCCAATCGGATACCACAAATCCTTCATATTTCCATTCGCCTTTCAGTAAATCTCGTTGCAGATATTTATTTGCTGTTGCCGGTGTACCATTAATAATATTAAAGGAGTTCATAAATGTGGCAACTCCCGAATTGGCAACTGCTTTAAACGGAGGAAGAACAATATTGTGTAGTGTATAGCTTCCAATGTCAACTGTATTGTAATCTCTACCTGATTCTGAAAATCCATAAGCTGCGAAATGCTTGGCACAAGCAGCAATTGTATAATCATCGGAAAGATCATCGCCTTGAAAACCTTGGACGCGGGCAAGGGAAAAGATGCTAGCCAAATAAGGATCTTCTCCACAGCCTTCCATTACGCGTCCCCAGCGAGCATCTCTGCCAACATCCATCATAGGTGCGAATGTCCAGTGCAGACCTGCTGCCGAAGCTTCTTTTGCCGCTACCTCTGCTGAAAGTTTTGCCATTTCGGGTTCCCAGGATGATGCTTCTGCCAGTGGGATAGGAAACATGGTTTTGTAACCATGAATTACATCGTAAGCAAACATCATTGGAATTCCCAGTCGGCTGTTTTCTACAGCCAGTTTTTGTGCTTCATAAGTTTCAGAGGCTCCATTTACATTAAGCATAGAGCCTACTTTTCCATTTTTAATATTATCAAGTTGATTCTGAATATTATCATTTTTGGGAGCCGGACCAGTCATTTCCCATCTACTCGTACATTGGTTCAATTGACCAATCTTTTCTTGTAAATTCATTTTAGACATCAAGTCATTTACAAACTTATCAGCTTTACTTGCAGTTGTGTCTTGTTTGGAACAAGCCGAAAGTAGCAAGAAGTAAATTATCCCAAAAATTAAATATTTTCTCATCTATTCTACATCAATTTTAGTTGTGTTAATGATATTCTTGGAAGATGTACCAATCATTAGTTTAAATTGTCCGGTTTCTAACTTCCAATTCATTTTTTTATCATCAAAGAAGGCGAAGTCTTTTACTGGAATATCAATTTGAATGGATTTACTTTCACCTGAATTTAAAGATACTTTTTTGAAACCTTTCAATTCTTTTAGCGGTCTTAAAACCGAGGATTTTACATCGTTTACATATACTTGAATAAGTTCCTTTCCGCTCAAGTTTCCAGTATTTTTTATTTCACAAGTAATAGAAATAACATCCTCTTCTTGGTATATCTTTTTGTCTGTTTTTACATTGGTGATTTCAAAATCAGTATATGAAAGCCCATAGCCAAATGCGAATAAAGGTTTAATGTTTTTTGTATCGTGCCAACGATAACCTACTAATATATCTTCTTTGTATTCCTGGTTTACACCATCACCCGGATAGGATATTTCTCCAAATGAATGGGCTGCATTATCTTCCAGTTTTACTGGGAAAGTGAAAGGTAATTTACCCGATGGATTTACATCTCCTGATAGAATATCAGCAATGGCATTTCCGGCTTCACTTCCTAAATACCAAACCTGAGCAATTGCTTTTACTTTTGAGATCCAAGGCATTTTAACAGCATTCCCGCTAACAAGAACAATTGCTGTATTTTGATTTACTTTTAATATTTCAGAAAGCAGTTCATCCTGTCCAAAAGGAAGAGAAAATTGTAAACGATCATCACCTTCACAATCCTGATGATGATTTTTGTTTAATCCTCCTACAAACAGAACCATATCGGCTTGTTTGGCAATTTTAATGGCTTCTGATTGAAGAGAATCTGCATTTAGTTTAGAAGGAATTACTCTTCCGTATGCCGAAGGACCTGACGAATATCCCATTGCATGCAATATTTTTGCATTTGCAAATCGTTTCTGTATTCCTTCCAAAGGAGATATTTCATGAATGGTTTTCAATTCCGATGATCCACCACCAATGGTCATCATGCGAGTAGCATTCTCGCCTATTACCGCAATTGTTTTTGTTGTTTCAGGATCGATAGGAAAGAAGTTGTTCTCGTTTTTCAATAATACAATACCTTCTTGTGCAATTTCACGAGCAACATCAAAATGTTCCTGACTATTCATACTTCCAAAAGGTCTGGAATTGTCCATATTGGTTCTGAACATCAATCGAAGAATGCGTCTAACTTTTTCGTCAACTACACTTTCATCAATCTCTCCATTTTCAATCATTTTTCTTAAAGGATTTGCCAGATAATAGTTATCGTAGGCATTTTTAGAAGAGCTTGTAAGTCCATCAGTTCCGGTTCCCATTTCAATATCTAAACCATAAAGTGCAGCTTGTTTGGTGTCGTGAGTTGCTCCCCAATCGGTAACCAAAACACCATCAAATTCCCAGTCTCTCTTCAGAATTTTATTTACTAATAATTCGTTGTGACAACAATATTGACCTCTGTATTGATTGTATGCTCCCATAATAGACCATACATTTCCTTCTTGAACTGCTGCTTTAAAAGCAGGTAAATAGATTTCATACAAAGCTCTGTCACTTAATTCCACATTAATATGATCTCTCCAATGCTCCTGATTGTTGAGTACGTAATGCTTTACACAAGCTGCAACACCATTTTCCTGTACTCCATGAATATAGGGAACTACCATTTTCGAAGCCAAATATGGATCTTCTCCCATGTATTCAAAGTTTCTTCCATTTAGAGGAGTACGGTAAATGTTAACACCAGGTCCAAGAAGAATATCTTTCTTACGATACCTTGCTTCTTCGCCTATGGCTTTTCCATACTTGTAAGACAATTCAGGATTAAATGTGGCGGCTAAACAGGTAAGTGCAGGAAAAGCTGTGCAGGAGTCGTTTGTCCAATTGGCATGACTCCAATCATCCCATGCAATCTCAGCACGAACACCATGTGGACCATCGGACATCCAAATTTCAGGAATTCCTAATCGGGGAACTCCTTTTGAACTAAATTTTGATTGAGCATGGCACATATCAAGCTTTTCTTTTAAACTTAGCTGTTTTATTATTTCCTCTATTTTTTGATCCATTGATTCTGAGCTGTTTTGTGCAAATAAGGGAATTGTTCCTATAAGAATTGAAAGAAGTATGATGAAGAATAAATTTTTCATGTCGGTTGGTTTTGGTTAATCGATATATTAAAATTGCAGCCTGTAAAGTTGATTTAATAAATAATGGTTTGTATTGCTCTTGCAGGTATTTCAATTTGCGAAGCAACATTGGCTCCAACATAAAGCTTATAATTTATTTTCTGATCAGAATCATTCATTACAACCGTAATCATTTTCCCATCTTCGTTGAGAAATGACGTACTTTCCAAGAAGCTAATGCTGGAAACAGTACTAACTCTTTTTGCCCCAGGGCGAATGTATTTTGAAAAATGACCTAAATAGTAATAGGATGGAGTATAGATTAGGCTATCTGTTCTGGTATCTGCATGAATTGGGGCGAAGCACAAATTATTTACATGATTTGGTCCACCTGTTTCATCCAAAAGTATATTCCAATCGGTCCAACCAACAGTTCCCCTATTAAAATCGTTAATAATAGAGTGACCATATCTCTCTGCATTTGACCAATGTTGATATTTTTCAGGATCGAAACTTTCGTTACATCCTTCTGTAAATAATAGTTTTTTATCAGGATAAGCTTCCTGAATCTTTTGTAGATTGTCGAACATTGGTTCACCTTTTCTCCAGGTTTCGTACCAATGGAAACCAGTTCCCCAAGCATATTTAGATGATTCAGGATCATCGAATATGGTATTTGCTCGATGTGTAATTAAATCTCGATTGTGATCCCATACCACTATGTTTTTATCTCCCAATCCTTCTTTTTCCAATATTGGACCGAGGTGATTTTTAAGGAAGTCACGTTCTTCTTCTGCAGTGTATATGCAAGATTCCCATCGTTGAACTGCCATTGGTTCATTTTGAATGGTAATTCCCCAAACAGGAATTCCTTCTTTCTCGTATGCCTTTATGAATTTTGCATAGTATTTAGCCCAGGAATCGTAAAATTCAGGTAATAATTTTCCTCCTTGCAGCATGTTCTTGTTATCCTTCATGAAAGCTGGTGGGCTCCATGGACTTGCATAAAATAGCATACTTCCACCTGCTTTTTGAATTGCTCTTTTAATCATAGGCAATCGATATTCTTTATCAGCGTCAATGGAAAATGTCTTTAATTCTTTATCACCTTCTTCAATATAGGTAAAGTTCCCTTTACTAAAATCACAAGAGTGAATTGATGTTCGCATTAAGGTGTAATCGATACCTTCTTTGGAATAATAGGCATTTAATAATTCTTCCTGATTTTCTTTTGAAAGTTTAGCAAAAACTTCTGCAGAGGCATCTGTTATTGCTCCTCCAATTCCAATAAAGCTTTGAAAAGTATTGTTGGGATTCACAAAAATCGAGTTCTCGGTTTCCTTGGCTTGCTCTGATTTCGTAAATGCAATTTCACCGGTATTACTCAAGCGCAAGTCGGTATCTTTTGCGGTGGTGATTACTCTTGCTTTTTTTCCTTTTACACTAAAAGAAGTAGCTGTTTGAACAGATTCTGTACTCTTAGGTTGAGTACAAGCAACGAGTACAATTGCTAAAATTGGAATGTATCTTTTCATAGTAAATGGTTCTTAATCCATAAAATAGGGGAAGACTACCTCCAAGTGAGGTAGTCTTTTTATAATTGTATGTAGTTGTTTTTAATAACCAGGATTCTGATCAGTTTCACTCATTGCATTATTCGCAATAATTTCATTTTGAGGAATAGGAAACAACTCGTGTTTGTTAGCCGTGTATCCTAAATTCCCAAGCTCTTGAACTGCAAGATCCCAACGAACTAAATCCCAATATCTGCTTCCTTCAAAAGCGAGCTCTAACTGTCGTTCACTAACAATAGCCTGAAACATATCATCTGATCCTGTAATATCTGATAAACCTGCACGAGATCTTACTTTATTGATCTCAATTAATGCTTGTCCCGGACTACTTGAAAAGTGATAAGCTTCGGCTGCCATTAGTAAAACATCAGCATAGCGCATCAATCGCCAGTTTACGGTATAATTCAAATCTGGGACACCACTTTCACTTGTTTCAGATGGTTTGGTTACATATTTTAAACGCATGAATCCTTCGTAATCATGAGCATTCGGATCTTCAATAACTCCACCAGTTGCTTCAAAATCTGCAGCTGACATAACTGTTGCATTACCACGCTCAGTATCTCCAGCATCAATAAAAGCCTGACCAATTTTAGCAGAAGGCATGTTAAAACCCCATCCGTTAGCAATATCTAAACTTGATCCTGAAATGTTGAATAAGTTGCTTCGAGGACCTTGCAATTGAATTTCGATATTGTTTTCGTTTCCACCGCCCCAAGGGAAATTTCCCCAGTCGTATCCTTCCTGAGCTGTGTATGAAATTTCGAATAATGATTCTTGTCCAAATTCAGTTTCTTTTGTCCAAACATCGGCAAAATTAGGTTCTAAATCGTATTCACTACTACTAATAACGGCAGCTAATTGTATTGCTGCTTCTGCATATTTTTTCTGATACAACAATGCTTTTCCATAATATGCCTGAGCAGTTCCTTTTGAAAAACGATATTGATCAGGAGCACTGTACTCACTCTTTAATGGGAGATCAACAATAGCTTCAGAAAAATCCTTTTCAATTTGAGTATAAACTTCTTCAGCTGATGATCTTGGTAAATGATAATCAGCAGAGCTAACCGGATTTGTAGTCATAAGGGGTACACCACCAAATAGTGTAACCATTTCGAAGTATTGATATGCACGAAGAGCTTTTGCTTCAGCAATCATTTCTTTTTTTGCATCTGTTTCCGGCTCAACTAAATTGATAATGGTATTGGCGGAACTAATCGCTTTGTAAAAGTTAGTCCAAATGCCTTCAATCTTCGCGCTAGTGGTTTGAATTGCAAAATCATCAATGTTTTGATATCCGGTTTGATCACCAGGCGATGAACCAGCCAAACAATCATCAGCCGGTAAGTTTTTAATAAAATAAACACTTGCCCAGGCTCCACTGGAAAAGTTATTCTGCATAGAGTTGTAAATACCAACAATTACTGTTTTTACTTCGGCATCTGTTTCCATGTAGGTTTCAGTCGACAGTTTACCTATAGGTTCCTTATCCAGAAAGTCATCTTCGTTACACGAAGCAATAGAAAAAGTCAGAGCTAATCCTATTATGTATTTATAGTACTTTGAATATTTCATCTGTTTATATTTTTCATGTTATGATCAGATGGAACTTGTCATTATTCAACAATCATTTTCTTGTATGAGTTATTAATTATTGAATAAAAAACGTTTGATTTGTTCCGTTTTTAATATTAGAAGTTTACAGATACACCAAAAATTACTTTTCCTGCAATTGGATATAATCCTCTATCAACACCTTGTCGTGTATTGTCAGAACTTCCTGCTTCAGGATCTAAACCTTCGTAATCAGTAAAGGTGAAAAAGTCATCAAGAGAGACAAATACTCTTGCACGATCGATACCTACTTTTTCTAGTATTGATTGTGGTAAAGTATAACCCAATTGGATTTGTTTGATTCTCATGTAAGAACCATCAGAAACCATTAAATCACTTCGGTAAATATGATTGTCGTCGTTATTTGCAGCTGGACGACTCGCGTTTGTGTTGTTTGGTGTCCAACGATCATCATACATGAATTTTGGCTTGTTAGAGAATTGTCTGTCAGAACGGAACCAGCCCATAAATACATCGTTTCCTTTCGAACCTTGAATAAAAAGATTCAAATCGAATCCTTTGTATTGAGCATTGAAGGTAGCACCATACAAAATATCTGCATGAGGATCTCCAATATAGGTTTGGTCAGCATCTGTGATTTCTCCATCTCCATTCACATCCACTACATTGACCTCTCCGTTTGTAGAGTTTACACCATCAGTTTTAAAGCCTTTAAAGTACCAAATTGGGAGTCCTTCTTCAAACCAAGTTAAGTTGTATCCTCTTAAATTATCCCCTTCAACAGGAGAGTCTACATCCAATCTGGTAACCTCATTATCAAGAGTAGATAAATTAAAGTTGACACTGTATTTGAATTCATGATCTCTATTGGTGTAACCCAATTCAAAGTCAAATCCTTTGTTTGTAACATCTCCTACATTCTGAATAGGAAAATCCCTACCCGTTGATAATGGACCACTACCTTCTGCTAATAAGTCCTTTGTTTTTTTATGGTAATAATCGGCAGAAAAGGAGATCTTTCCATTCAATGCTCTTAAATCAAAACCAAGGTCAAGCTGTTCAGTAGTCTCCCATTTTAAATCAGGATTTGGATGTTTTTCAATAGCAGCACCTGACTGATAATTATCGTATTCATCACTTCCCGGATATTTGTGTCCAAAGGTATAGAACATCTGATCTTCATTTCCTGGTATGTTAGATCTACTACCATTTTCACCCCAACTGGTACGTAGTTTTAGGAAATCGATTCCTTTGATATCGAAGAAATCTTCTTCAGAAATAGTCCAACCTGCAGAAAATGCCGAGAAAACTGCCGATTGGTTATCCTTCGGAAATACGTCCGCAGCATCACGTCTTATCGAAAATTCCAACATGTATCTGTTTAGGTAGTTGTATGATAAACGTCCAAAGAATGAAGTCATCGCATGTTCTTCATAGCTACCGTCTATTTTGTCAGCATCATTTCCTGTAGCATATCCCTGATGAGCATATTGACTACCTTCCTTAGCTAAAGGACCAGAGTGCATGTTGTATTCTGGACTTTTTGATTCTTCAGCAGAATAACCAGCTAAAATTGTGAAGTCATGATCGCCAAATGCTTTGTTGTAAGAAGCAAAGTTCTCCCATAACCAGGTGTACCATTTGTTGATGTCATCATTTACATAGGTTTCAGGATTTTTACTTTCATCTGAGAAGTAATATTCAGGAGCCCAGTTGTGATCGGTTTGATAAGTTAAATCCAAACCAATTCTGGAAGTAAAAGAAAGTCCTTTGATAGGTTTAATGGTTGCATAAACATTTCCAAGAATTTTGTCCTGAATAATGTTATTTCTATAGGTGTCCAATAATGCAAGAGGGTTAGAAATTTCACCTGTTGCATACTCAGGTAAACCGTAGTATTTGCCACTTTTGTTTTTTAGAATTGTGTTTCCTTTATCAAGAAGATCTTGTACTCTAGCAGGAGTATCTTCATATGTTACAGGAGTTAAAGGATCAAGTAAAAGAGATGAATTTACAGGACTTCTGTACTCATCATCTTCACCAATGTATTTTTGTTTTGAGTGTGAGAAACTAAAGCTATTTCCAACCTCTAACCATTCCTTAAGTTGACTTTTTACATTCGCGCGAGCAGTAAAACGTTCATATTTTGCTTTATCATCGCCAACAATACCATTTTGAGAATAGTATGAACCAGAAATTAGATAGGTTGTTTTTTCGCTACCACCAGAGAAGCTTAAGTGATGCTTTTGCATTGGTGCAACTTCAAAAAGTTCGTCTAACCAATCGGTATCGTTTCCATTTAAAGTAACAGTTCCTGCGCCAGATTCTTCCATCCAATTTTTATATTCTTCAGCATTCATCAAATCCAAATCACTTCGTGAGGATTGGAATCCGTATTGAAAATCATAAGAAATTTTAGAAGCTCCAGGTTTACCGCTCTTGGTTGTAATCATGATTACACCATTTGCACCTTCGGTACCATAAATTGCTGCTGAAGCTGCATCTTTAAGTACTTCCATAGATTCAATATCACCCGGATCAATATTATTGATATCACCAGTTTTCATTCCATCAACAATAAACAATGGATTGGAATTTCCGTTTGAGTTGACACCGCGAATTCTAATTTTAGCACCTGCTCCAGGAGAACCTGAAGTAGATAGGATAGAAACACCAGCAGTTTTACCTTGAATGGCTTGATCGGCTCTTGAAACAGGAACATTTTGAATGTCTTCAGATTTTACACTGGAGATGGATCCGGTAACCAAACTCTTCTTTTTAACACCATAACCAATAACAACAACTTCGTCTACACTTAGTGCATCTTCCATCATTACTACATTGATTGTGTTTTTATCGCCAACAAAAATTTCTTGTGTAGTGTGACCAATAAAACTAAATACGATAAGGTTTTCGGGATTTGCGTTAATATTATATTCTCCATCGATATTAGAAACTGTACCAATGGTTGTTCCCTTAATAGAGATGTTAACACCTGGTAGACCAAGACCAGATGAATCGGTTACTTTACCGGAAATTGTTTTATCCGAATTTTGAGCAAAAACCATAGCCGTA
>Ga0209379_10001371_pt1 | contig 16216 bp, 14 predicted proteins | sample tdDd001_FD_187124 | JGI IMG/M metagenome (GOLD analysis project Ga0209379, IMG submission 187124) | Marine sediment microbial communities from the Atlantic coast under amendment with organic carbon and nitrate - tdDd00.1 (SPAdes)... | ecosystem: Environmental > Aquatic > Marine > Coastal >...
ATGAAAAAGGATTTGGAACTAAAACTATACATGGGGGACATGAAAAAAATCCATTCGGAACTCTTACAACACCAATCTATCAGACTTCAACATTTGTTTTTGATACAGCAGAACAGGGAGGAAGAAGATTTGCTCTTGAAGAGGGAGGATATATTTACAGCAGACTTGCAAATCCTACTACTTCAGTTGTAGAAGCGAAGCTTGCTACTCTAGAAGGAGCTGAAGCAGCTTTAGCTACAGGATCTGGAATGGGAGCGATCTCATCAACGATGTGGACTCTTTTAAAAGCAGGAGATCATATATTAGCAGATGAGACTCTTTATGGTTGTACTTATGCTCTTTTAAGCCATGGGATTACAAAGTTTGGAATCGAGGTAGATTTTGTCGATACATCTGACCTTGAAGCAGTAAGAAAAGCGATGAAACCAAATACGAGAATTGTTTACCTTGAGACACCTGCAAACCCTAATCTAAAGGTTGTAGATGTTGAAAAGGTATCTGAAATCGCTCATGAGAATGAGTATACAGTAGTGGTAGTTGACAATACATTTGCTACACCATTCCTTCAGAATCCAATCAAACAGGGAGCGGATCTTGTAGTTCACTCAGCTACCAAATACCTGAATGGTCACGGAGATATAATTGCAGGTTTTGTTGCAGGTAAATTAGAGCACATAATGCAGATCAGACTTGTAGGGGTTAAGGATATGACTGGTTCTGTACTTGGAGCTAACGATGCATATATGATGATCAGAGGAATGAAGACTCTAGAGGTAAGAATGCAGAGACACTGTGAGAACGCACTGAAGGTTGCTAACTTCCTAGATGGTCACGATGGAGTAGAAGTAGTACATTATCCAGGTCTAGAAAATCACCCAGGTCACGAAACTGCCAAGAAACAGATGAGCGGATTCGGAGGAATCATGGCATTTGAAGTAAAGGGTGGACTAGAGGCAGGAAAGACTCTGCTAAACAGCTTAGAACTTTGTACACTAGCAGTTAGCTTAGGAGATACTGAGACGTTAATTCAGCATCCGGCATCGATGACTCACTCGCCATATACAAGAGAAGAAAGACTTGCAGCAGGAATTGCTGATGGTTTAGTTAGAATATCAGTTGGCCTTGAGAATTCAGATGACATTATTGAAGATCTAAGACAGGGGTTAAATAAATTAGTTTAATTTTACTGTATTTTTAAGATATACGGAGTGGGTTATTAAAAGGGGGAAATAATTGTGGAATATGGAAAAGACATCAAAGGTAGTTTTAAGGGGTTAGTACCTTTCCTGATATTTGTGGGGCTTTATTTGGGAAGTGGATTAATACTTCAATCTAAGGGAGTGGAACTGGCATTTTATCAGTTCCCTGCACCTGTTGCAGCTTTTGCCGGGGTAATTTCAGCTTTTGTTTTATTCAAGGGAAGCATAGGAGAAAAGTTTGATACCTTTGTAAAAGGATGCGGAAACCAAGACATAATAATAATGTGTATAATTTATCTTTTGGCAGGAGCTTTTGCAGGGGTATCAAAGTCCATGGGTGGGGTAGACTCAACGGTTAATCTGGGGCTGACTTATATCCCGGCACAATATATTGCACCGGGACTCTTTATGATAGCAGCATTTATCGCTACAGCTACAGGAACTTCTGTGGGAGCTATAGTTGCAGTTGCTCCTATTGCAGTAGGGCTTGCTGACAAGGGAGGTCTTTCATTGCCTATCGTACTTGCAGCTGTAATGGGTGGTTCGATGTTTGGAGATAATCTTTCGGTTATATCTGATACGACAATCGCAGCAACTAGAACCCAGGGTGTTGAGATGAGAGATAAGTTCAGAATAAACATTTTTATAGCAGCTCCTGCCGCAGCTCTGACACTTCTGTTACTTCTTATTATGGGAAGACCTGAGATAATACCTGAAGTTCAGGCGTATGACTATAACTTTATAAAGGTTATACCTTATATTTTTGTACTAGGACTTTCCTTAGTTGGAATAAATGTATTCGTTGTACTTACAGGGGGAATACTTCTTTCTGGAGCAATAGGAATGTTCTATGGAGACTTTACTATATTGGGTTACTGCAAGGAAATCTATGGTGGCTTCACCAACATGAACGAGATCTTTCTACTATCTCTTCTAACTGGAGGACTGGCAGCTATGGTAACCAAGGCTGGTGGGGTACAATGGCTTCTTGAAAAAATTCAAAAGAATGTAAAGGGTGAAAAATCAGCTCAGGTAGGAATAGGTGCCTTAGTGGCTCTTACTGATACTGCAGTGGCAAATAACACCGTTGCAATTATCATCAATGGTCCAATTGCTAAAAAGATGTGTCAACAATATAAGGTAGATCCTAGAAGGAGTGCTGCACTTTTAGATATATTCTCGTGTGTAGGCCAGGGAATGATACCATACGGAGCACAGATGCTTATACTACTTGGATTTACTCAGGGGACGGTGTCGCCACTTCAGTTGATGCCTCTTCTATGGTACCAGCAGCTTCTTGCTTTATTTGCTATTATATCGATATTTATTCCTTTTGCAGATCAGTTAATAAGAGAAAAACCTTGGGAATGGGAGTTGGAAGAAGCAAAATAGAAAACAATAAAAAAAAGGGGTTATGCCTCAATCTCTATCAAGCTAAGCTTTCAATTTAATAGAATTTGTGTTAAACCTTCTTCAGGTATCACCTGAAGAAGGTTTTTCTTTTGAAGAACAGATCACTTAGAAAAGAATTTTAAAAAAATTAAATGAAGATCACATTGAAAATCAAGCTAAGCTTTCTAGATTCAGATATCATTCTTATAAAAGGAGAGAAACACCCTGGTGCATTTAATTTAAAAGTCTATAGTATTTATAAAAACAGCAAACTTTATTAATTTAGTTAATAAAGTTTGCTGTTCGTACCTTAATGTGTTACTTAAGTAGAGAGAAACAGAAAAAAATAGTAAAAAATACTCAGGAATAATCATCTTTTAGTTTAACAAGGTGTTTGTAAAAGTTAAAAAATTAAAGTAACCTATACTTAAGGAGGGGATTATGAACATTAAATCTATTTTTGGGAAACTGAAGGATGGCAGAGAAGTAATTAAGTATCATCTGAAAAATGACAAGCTGGAAGTAAACATCCTTAATTATGGGGGAATAATAACAGAAATATATCAAAAAGACAGAGACGGCAGAAAAGAAAATATAGTGCTGGGCTTTGATAATATAGAGGACTACGAGGAGAGATCACCACACTTTGGATGTATAACAGGAAGAGTCGCAGGAAGGCTGGCAAAGGGAAGACTGCCTATAGATGGAAAAGTCTATACACTGCCTGTGAATAATGGTGAAAACAGCCTTCACGGAGGTATAAGTGGTCTGGATAAAAAGATATGGGATGTAAGGGAGATAGAAAACGGAATAGAACTTTCCTATGTAAGTGAGCACATGGAGGAAGGGTATCCCGGAGAGGTTAAGTTCACAGTAAGGTACATCCTTTCAGAGGGAGATCTGCTGGTGAAATACTATGGAGAAACCAACCAAAAGACCTTTGTAAACCTCACAAACCACACCTACTTTAACCTGTCAGCAGGGAAGGATAAGATACTTGATCATAAACTCTATATAGATTCAGATGTCTTTATGGAGCTAGGAGAGGGAAGCATACCCACAGGGATATTAAAAAAGGTAGATGGCACTGTCTTTGACAGACGTCAGGGGGATAACTTAAGAAAAATAACAGAGGAACAAAATAAAGATATAGAGGTAGCAGGAGGAGGGATAGACCATCCCTTTGTATTAAATAAAAAAAATAAGACAGAGATCGTATTAAGGGATGAAGAAAGCGGAAGAAGAGTGGAGATTGAAACCAGTGAGCCTACAGTAGTGGTATATACCGGTAACTTTTTAGGTGAAGAGGGAGGACTCAGCTGGGGCAGAAAATCTGAGGTCCACCTGGGAGTATGTCTGGAAACTCAGGACTATCCCGATTCTCCAAACCAGCCAGGGATAAAGACTAACTTTATTACCCCGGACAAGCCTTATAGCGCATGGACAAAATACAGTTTTTCTATAGATTAGAAGGGAGATAAAGAGGTGAAACCTTTAAAGGATAAAAATATATTTAAAATACTGAAGATAGTCAGTGAAGAAAAAAAAATAGCCAGAAAAGATCTGGCCAGAATAATAAACATTACTCCGGCCGGGGTAACAAAGATAACTAAAAAACTCATAGAGAAGGGTTATCTCATAGAAACAGAGAAGGGAAACTCCATTGGGGGGCGTCCTCCTATCATGCTGGAACTAAACCCGGAAAAGGGATATATAGCAGGAATCTACTATGCCCCTAAAAAAATAAAGGGAATCCTCATGAATCTTCACTCAGAGATACTATATAGTGAAACCCATGAGATAAAAAGTAAGAATAAAGACACCATATTAGATGAAAGTTATAAACTCATAGACAGGGTACTCTCTAAAGCAGGGGATAAAAATGTACTGGGAATAGGAGTTGCATTAAACGGACTTGTGGACAGCAAAGAGGGAGTATCTCTTTTTTCTCCCCACTATCGTTGGAGAGATGTTCCGTTAATGGCAATCCTCAAGGAAAGATATGACCTTCCTATAGTTATAGACAATGATGTAAGGATGATGGCTGTGGCTGAGAAGGAATATGGTGCAGCCAAGGGAAACTCCTCATTTATTATGCTTAATATTGGTGAGGGAATAGGAGCAGGTATTGTAATCGAAGATAAGATATTTCACGGAGGAAGCTATTCAGCAGGAGAGATAGGTCACCTCAAGGTAAATGAAGAGGGGAAAAGATTTTGTTCATGCGGTAAGAAGGGTTGCCTGGAAGCAGAAATATCCACAGAGAATATAATGGCTAAGGTTAAAGGTGAGATGGAAAGTGAAAATATCAGAAGCTACCTCACAGAGATAAGGGACAGAGATCTGAATTTTGAAGATATCTGTGAAGGGGCAAATAACGGAGATTATTATTGTATAAAAATAATAGAGTATATAGGAGAAAACCTGGCCAAAGCCCTGGGAAGTGTGGTCAATATAATAAACCCTGAACTCCTTGTGATAAATGGAGAGGTAAACAGGTGTCAGGAGATACTTTACCCTATAATAAAGCTCTCTATACAGAAGTATAGTATGTATAATGCAGCTAAAAAACTGGAGATAAAAGCTGGAGAACTCCTCCAGAAGGGTGCACCTTTAGGGGCAGCAGCAGTTGTTTATAAAAAAATATTCGGCGGAGAAATAGGACTGGAATAGGAGATGAAAGAGATGATTAAGCAGTTAAGGGAAGTATTTGAATTAAAATATGGAAATATAGAGGGAGTAAGGGATTATTTTGCTCCAGGAAGAGTAAACCTCATAGGGGAACATACAGATTATAATGGGGGAAATGTATTTCCATGTGCTCTGGATTTTGGAACATATGCAGTGGCAAGAAGAAGAGAGGACAGAGTAGTAAAGCTTTACTCGGTAAACTTTGAAGATCTAGGAATAATGGAGTTTTCCCTGGATAACCTTAAAAATGAAAAGCAGCACGACTGGGCAAACTATCCCAAGGGAGTGTTGGATGTATTTAAAAGCAGCGGATATGAGATAGAAAATGGTTTTGAGATAGTTTACGGAGGGAACATTCCCAATGGAGCAGGACTGTCATCGTCAGCTTCTCTAGAGGTACTTACATCGGTCGTTTTAAAAAGTCTTTTTGGACTGGAGAATACCATGATAGATGCTGTAAAGATGAGTCAGAGAGCTGAAAATGAATTTATAGGAGTAAACTGTGGAATAATGGATCAGTTTGCTATAGGTATGGGTAGAAGGGATAATGCAATTTTACTTGACTGTAATACCCTTGAGTATACTTATTCTCCCCTTGTATTGAAGGAAGAGGTAATAATAATAGCTAATACAAATAAGAGAAGAGGTCTGGCAGACTCTAAATATAATGAGAGAAGAGGGGAATGCGAAAGAGCTCTGGAAAAACTAAAAACAAAGATGGAAATAAACTCTCTGGGGGAACTGAGTATAGAGGAGTTTGAGAAAAATAAAGAGATCATAGGGGATGAGACAGAGGTCAGAAGAGCAAGACATGCTGTTTATGAAAATCAGAGAACTCTAAAAGCAGTGGAAGCTCTTAAAAATGGTGAAGTAGAGGTATTCGGAAAGTTGATGAATGATTCACATATCTCTCTAAGGGATGATTATGAAGTAACCGGAGATGAGCTGGATAAACTGGTGGAAGCTGCATGGAGGCATGAGGGGACAGTAGGATCTCGTATGACAGGAGCAGGTTTTGGAGGATGTACAGTTAGTATAGTAAAAAAGAGCATGGCAGAAGATTTTATTGAAAAGGTCGGCAAGGAATACACTGAAAAAACAGGCCTTGTAGCTGAATTTTATGTGGCAAATATCGGAGACGGAGCAAGAGAACTTTAATATTTAAACTAGGAGAGTAGGATGAATATAAATTATGAGATAGAAAGACTGATACAGCATGGAATAAGAAGTAAAATGGTGCACAGACTGGATAAGACAGAGGTAACAAACAGGGTACTGGAGATACTTGATCTGGATGAGTTTGAAATATCAGATAAAGAGATAGCTGATATTAAGATGAAGGATAAAGAGCTGAAACTTCCCAGTGAGATCCTTGAAAAGATCCTTGATTTTACAGCTCAGAAGGGGTTGCTAAAAGAGGATACAGTGACCTACAGAGATCTTATGGATTCAAAGATAATGGGAGCACTCATGCCTGCAACATCTCATATAATAGGGGAGTTTGAAAATCTCAAGAGAGAGTCTCTGAAAAATGCTACAGATTATTACTATAACCTGTCTCAGGCCAGCAATTATATAAGGATGGACAGGATATCTAAAAACCTTCACTGGTACAGTGCTACAGAGTATGGGAACCTGGAGATCACAGTGAACCTTTCTAAGCCTGAAAAGGATCCTAAAGCCATAGCAGCAGCTAAGAATATGGTAGCCAGTTCGTATCCCAAGTGTCTTCTGTGCAAGGAAAATGCCGGATACAGAGGACGAGTAAATCATCCGGGAAGGCAGAATCACAGGATACTGCCTCTGGAACTTCAGGGGAATGAATGGTATCTTCAGTACTCTCCCTATGTTTACTACAATGAGCACTCGATAATCTTTTCAGGGAAGCATGAACCTATGACGATAAACAGAGACACCTTTGATAAGTTACTGGAATTTACAGAAAAACTACCACATTACTTCTGTGGTTCCAATGCAGATCTACCAATAGTAGGGGGATCTATATTAAGCCACGATCACTTCCAGGGAGGAAGACACGAGTTTCCTATGGAGAAATCTCCAATTGAAAGAGAGGTAGTGTTTGCAGGATATGAAGATGTAGAAGCAGGGATAGTAAAGTGGCCGATGTCTGTAATAAGGATAAGTCACGAGTCGAGAGAAAAGATCGCTGAACTAGGTGAAAGGATACTGAGGGAGTGGAGAGGATACTCAGATGAAAGAGCAGATATCCATGCCTTCAGCGGAGATGTCCCTCATAATACAGTAACTCCCATAGTCAGAAGAAGGGGAGAAAAGTTTGAGATGGACCTGGTACTGAGAAACAACAGAACCACTGAGGAGCATCCCATGGGGATATTCCACCCTCATAGAGAGGTACACCACATTAAAAAGGAAAATATCGGACTGATAGAGGTAATGGGACTGGCTGTACTTCCCGGGAGACTGAAGGAGGAGCTGGCAGTTCTGGAAGAATATCTACAGACACAGGACTGGCACTCTAAAGTAGCCGGAGATGATAGGGTAGAAAAGCATCTTGAGTGGTGTATGAAGCTAAAGGAAGAAACAGAATTTACTCATGAGAACACTATGGAGATACTGAGAAAAAAAGTGGGAGAAAAGTTTTCCACAGTGCTTGAGCATGCAGGAGTATTTAAGAGAGATACAAAAGGTCAGGAAGCTTTCGGAAGGTTTTTAGAGAAAGTAAAATAGACAGGAAAAAATAATCAGACAATATTTAACTAGTAATGGCAGGGCAATCATCCTATAGTGATTGCCCTGCCATTATTGATTTTCAGGAGTTTTTTATGTGGAATTAATATACGGACTGTGAAATAATGTGCCTAAAAAGAATTATTATAGGAGGCTCTGAATATGTTTGAAGTTATATCAAAGGTATTGCCGATTATCTTATTGACAATGTCTGGATTGCTGATGAAAAAGTTTGATTTTATAGGGGAGGAAACTATAGGAGGAATTAAGAAGCTGATATTAAATATCTGTCTTCCCTCAACCCTCTTTGTAACATTTTTAAATCTTAATCTTCAGATGGAATATCTTGTACTTATGGTGTTTATGATGGTATTGTTTTTTCTTCTTTATATTACAGGGGGAGCTTTGGGGAGGTTTTTTAACTATAAAAGCGGGATGAGTGAATTTTTTTCCACAGGTTTTGCATTTGGACTAGTGGGAATACCTCTTTTTAGCATAGTGTTTGGTGAAGAAAATATGGGGCTTTATTCAGTGATGGGGCTTTCCCATGAGATTTTTGTATGGTTTATTTACTTTCCAGTTTTATCGATGAAGCTTGGAGGAAAAAGAGATGGGAATAGTGCCGGAGTATTTAAATCACCTTTAAATATCTCTGTTTTTTTAGGTGTTCTCTTTAATGTTATGGGATTAGGAACAATATTTCAGGGAAACTTTCTCCTTGCAGGAATGATAGGTACCCTGAGATACCTTGGAAGTGTAAATGCCCCCCTTATCTTGATATGTATCGGTTATGGGATGAATTTTGATAAGACTTATATGGCTGAAAGTATAAAATTATCAGTTATAAGGGTCATAACAACCTTCTCTGTGGGGTATATCTTTAAATGGGGAGTACTGGACAGGATAGGTGCTATAGATGGAGAAGTTTTTTCCTATTCCTTCTTTACGCTGATAGTTCTTCCCCCTATTTTCTCCCTTTCACTATTCCTTTCAAAGTACGGGAGGAAGGAGCAGGAGCAGGTGATAAGCAATGCAACGGTTCACTGTACGATCCTTAGTATGGTTCTCTTTGTAGGGTATAATATCTTAAGGGCTATGTAGATGAGATTTGATATCAGACTTTGAAGAACAAGCATTCTTGGAGTATAATTGATGGTATTAACAAAATGGAGGAAGCGGTATCTGTCAGAGGTAATAATCCCCTCTGGAGAAAAGGTACGGAGGAGTAGGATGTATAAAAATATTTGTGTGGAAGAAGCAAAAAAAATGATAGAAAAAGGTGGCATAACTATACTTGATGTGAGACTCCGAGAGGATTTTGAGAGAGAGAAGATCCCGGGAGCTATAAATATATTTTTTGGCGACTATGACTTTGATGAACAGGCAGATGAAATTTTAAAAGAGGTACCTTGTCTGGTGTATTGCAAGGTAGGAGTGGGGAGTATGAGAGCTCTTGATATAATGGAAGACCTGGGATTTGAAAGTCTGTATAATATGTCTGGCGGAATAGATGAATGGAAGGAGAGGGAATATGAAACTGAGTGATTTAAGATTTTTAAAGATAAGGGTGGAGAAGCACCCGGTAACAGATATTGATCTGGAATATATCCAGAAACCCAACGCAATAGGGGTAATGATATTAAATGAAAAAATGGATAGGACACTTCTTGTAAAGCAGTACAGGCCAGGAATCGCAGGGGAACTTCTTGAGATACCAGCAGGAATCATAGAAGAGGGGGAAACAGCCCAGAGTACTCTGGTAAGAGAGGTGAGGGAGGAAACTGGTTATTCAGAGGAGGACTTTGAGGTGCTTTATATGAGTAAGAAACCCCTGATATTATCACCGGGGTATACCACAGAGGGTCTTTATATCTATATAGCTAAGATCCATGATGATGAAAAGGAACCTCTGGAACTGGAGTTAGACGAAGGGGAGCACCTGACTTGTCACTGGGTAGATATAGATGAGGTGGATGAGGTGACGGTAGACCTGAAAACTCTCTATGCAAAGCAGGTTTTTGAAAACTTAAAACTCAATAATAGATTGGGATAGATCTTAAAAAAAAGATCCTGCCAGAGGCGGGATTTTTTTTTGTTATTTTTTCAAGAAGGATAAAAAACCAGTAAAAGGAAAGCCTTTTTTTACTGAAGCATTCTTACTCCACTTGGTGATACCTGTACTGCGTCTGGTTACTTTATAGAGGGCGAAGATAAATAAATTTACTAAAACCAGTTTAAAGGAAAGCTCTTTATTGTAGATCATAGGGGTAAAAAACCTTCCTAAATATGACGGAAATGTAAATGAGATTATGAGATAGATGGTGAGAGTAAAAGCCCTCGCCTGAAGCCAGCTTCCCCTCCTGAAAAGCTCAATAATCAGAGGAAAGGAGAGAACAAAGATGTGTTTCATGGCAAACTCCGGGTACTCCCCGTAGATATACACCCAGTTCCATATGTTGTAGCAGATAATCCAGGTGATATTCAGATTGGGAGCAAGAAAATCTTTGATCTTCCCTCTGGAAACTGAAAGGTTAGTGGGTTTTTCAAGAAGTGTAAGTATGAGGCAGCTACCAATGAAGATATTGATTAAAGAGGGGATATCAAGGTGGGTTATATCATTGATAACGGCTTCCAGCATATTTATTCCCAAAACTATATAGATGATGATAAATAACTTTTTATTTTTACTAAATTTATTGTATCTGGTCAGGTTTATAAGGAGAGCCCCCAGTGCAGAACTGTATATCTTAGCCCACTTAAACCAGTCCATTCCTTCCTGGTTCATCCAGATTCCTGTTAAAAGCAGCGGAGCAAAGATAAAAAAGAGGGTGGTAAATTTTCTGTGCCTCCTTAAGATTTCATAGGTGGGAACAATCATAATAAAAGTTATCAAAAAAGTAATAAGCATGAAAATCACTCCCTTATAAACTGGTATTTAGACAAAGTACGTCACAAATACTCTATAAACATTAAAAAAAACTGAGTTTTTAGAAAAAAAATTATGTTAGAATACTATGTAAGAGAAAAATGAAAGTGATAATCGGAGGTAAAAGATGAAAAGGTTTGTTGTGGAACCGGAATACAGCGGATATAAGATAACTAAATATCTAACTGAAGTAAAGGGATACTCTGGAAGAAGTATCAGAAACCTTGAAATATATATGAACGGAAAAAGAGTAAAACCATCTAAAAAACTAAGAAAGCTGAACAGACTTTCTGTAAAGGAAAAGGATAAGGGGACAAATCTTCTTCCCATAGAGATGGATTTGAAGATAGCATATGAGGATAACAACCTTATCTTAATTGATAAGGAGCCGTTTATAATAGTTCATCCCACACTGAAAAAAGTGGATAAAACTCTTGCTAATGGAATCATCCATTATATGCAGGAAAAAACAGGTAAAATTCTGGCTCCAAGATTTTTTAACAGGTTGGATATGAATACAACAGGGATAATTGTAGTGGCCAAAAACGGTTATACCCAGGCTTACCTTCAGGAGAGGGCAACTCTGAGAAAACACTATCAGGCAATAGTTCACGGAATAGTGGAAGAAGATGAGTTTATCATTGAAAAACCTCTGGGAAGAGTAGGGGATGAGCTGAGAAGAAGAGAACTAAGTGTGGAAGATGGTGGACAGGAAGCCAAAACTGCAGTGAAGGTCCTAGAAAGATATCCGGACAAAGATATTACGTTAATAGAACTGGAATTATTTACAGGAAGAACACACCAGATAAGAGCACATATGGAGTCTGTGGGGCATCCTATCCTCGGGGATGGGCTGTATGACGGAGCAGATGAAAGAGCGGAAAGACAGCTGCTACACTCGTATAAACTGGAATTTACTAATCCAGACACCGGAAAACAACAGATAGTGGAGATTTCCCTACCTGAAGACATGCAGGAAATATTGAAAAAATAAAAATGGTTGATTTTTTACCCAAAATAAGTTCAAAATTAGGCCTGTATGGATAATTGACAAAGACCTTAATTTAGGTTATAGTTTAAGAGTAAAGAGTGGTTAAAAAGTGTACACAAGTAATGCGTACCTTTACACCATGATTTGAAAAAATATATAAACAACATGTGTGAATACACAAATTTTATTTAGATATTTCAAGGAGGATTTACCAATGGCAGTTAAAGTTGCAATTAATGGATTCGGAAGAATTGGAAGACTAGCTTTTAGATTAATGTTTGATTCACCTGAGTTTGAGATCGTTGCTATCAATGACCTTACAGATTCAGAAACACTAGCATACCTACTAAAGTATGATACAGCTCAAGGAAGATTCAAGGAGAACTCAATCTCACACACTGAGAACGGGATCGTTGTAGACGGAAAAGAGCTTAAAATATTCGCTGAAAGAGACGCTAAGAACCTTCCTTGGGGAGAGCTTGACGTTGACGTAGTACTTGAGTGTACTGGATTCTACGTATCAGCAGAAAAGTCACAGGCTCATATCGATGCAGGAGCAAAGAAAGTAGTTATCTCTGCACCAGCTGCAGGAGACCTTAAAACTGTTGTATTCAATGTAAACGACAACGTTCTTGACGGTTCTGAGACTATTATTTCAGGAGCTTCTTGTACAACTAACTGTCTTGCGCCAGTAGTAAAAGTTCTTAACGATAACTTTGGAATCGAAAAAGGATTTATGACTACTATCCACGCTTACACTAACGATCAGAACATCCTAGATGCACCTCACGCAAAGAATATCCATGCTAGAAGAGGAAGAGCAGGAGCAGCTAACATGGTTCCAACTTCAACTGGAGCAGCAGTAGCAGTAGGAAAAGTACTTCCTGAGCTTCTTGGAAAACTTGACGGTGGAGCAGTAAGAGTTCCAACTGTAACTGGTTCTTGTGTAGACCTAGTTGTAGAATTAAACAAAAACGTAACTGTAGCTGACGTAAACGCAGCAATCAAAGCAGCAGCAAATGAAACTCTTGGATACACTGAGGATCCAATCGTATCATCTGACTGTATCGGAACTCACTTCGGATCATGGTTTGATGCTCAATCTACAAAAGTAATGGAAGTAAACGGAAAGCAACTTGTTAAGATCCTTACTTGGTATGATAACGAGATGTCTTACACAGCTCAGCTTGTAAGAACTTGTAAGAAATTTGTAGAAATTTCTAAGTAATTAACTTACTAATTAAATAAAAATAAATAGCGGAAACTTCGGTTTCCGCTTTTTTTGAAGACATATAACCATAATTTAGGAGGAAACTTAAAATGGCAAAGAAGATGTTAACTGATTTACAAGTAGCAGGAAAAAAAGTATTAATGAGAGTAGACTTTAACGTACCTATGAAGGACGGAAAGATTACTAATGACAATAGAATCGCAGCAGCGGTACCTTCGATCAAGCACGTTCTTGAGCAGGGTGGAAAAGTAATTGCTTTCTCTCACCTTGGAAGAGTAAAAACTGAAGAAGATAAAGCTGGAAAATCTCTAGCACCAGTAGCAGCAAGACTTGCTGAACTTCTTGGAAAAGAAGTAAAGTTTGTAGCAGCAACTAGAGGAGCAGAGTTAGAAACAGCAGTAGCTGAACTTAAAGACGGAGAGATCATGATGTTCGAAAACACTAGATTCGAAGACATCGATGGTAAGAAAGAGTCTAAAAACGATACTGACCTAGGAAAGTACTGGGCTTCACTTGGAGATGTATTTGTAAACGATGCATTTGGAACTGCTCACAGAGCTCACGCTTCAAATGTAGGAATCGCTTCAAACATCGAAGAGTCTGCAGCTGGATTCCTTATGGAAAAAGAAATTAAGTTTATCGGTGGAGCAGTAGATGCACCAGAGAGACCTCTAATCGCTATCCTTGGTGGAGCAAAGGTATCTGATAAGATTGCTGTAATCGAAAACCTAATTCCTAAAGCTGACAAGATCATCGTTGGTGGAGGAATGATGTTTACTTTCCTTAAAGCTAAGGGTTTAAACATAGGAAATTCTCTTTGTGAAGAGGACAGATTAGATCTTGCAAAGGAACTAATGGAAAAGGCAGGAGATAAGTTAGTATTACCTATCGACACTGTAGCAGCTAAAGCTTTCGCAGCAGATGCTGAGCACAGAACTGTAGCAGTAACTGATATCGCATCAGACGAAATGGGTCTGGATATCGGAGCAGCTTCAACTGAGTTATTTGCCAAGACATTAGAGGGAGCAAAGACTGTAGTATGGAATGGACCAATGGGTGTATTCGAGATGGCTAACTTTGCAAAAGGAACTATCGGAGTTTGTGAAGCTATCGCAAACCTTGAGGGAGCTACAACTATCATAGGTGGAGGAGATTCTGCAACTGCAGCTATCGACCTAGGATTTGCTGATAAGTTCACTCATATCTCAACTGGTGGTGGAGCATCACTAGAGTACCTTGAAGGAAAAGTTCTTCCAGGTGTAGATTCAATCTCTGAAAAGTAAAAAAAATAAAGACGCTGGTGTAAACCAGTGTCTTTTTTAGTTTTTTGAAATAGACTTAATTTTAAATGGAGTATGAACACCTTCTAACTTTATGGTTGTTAAAGAGAAGGGGGCAGAGACTTTCTTTTATATTAATAGATACTAGTTTTTCTTTCCTATCAGCCAACGTTCAGCGTCGATAGCGGCCTTACATCCGCTTCCTGCTGCTGTTATTGCCTGTCTATAGTTAGAATCAATCACATCACCACAAGCAAAAACTCCCGGAATCTCTGTGGATGATCCATTGTCATTAACCAGCAGATATCCTTTTTCATCTAAGGAAAGTTGTCCGTCTAAAAAACTAGTGTTTGGAGTATGACCGATAGCTACAAAAAGAGCATTTACTTCTAAGTGGTTAAAGGAATCATCGGTAACATTTTTTAATTTTAATTTATTTACATCTGTTCCGTCACCTATTATTTCATCCACAGTACTATTGTAGATGATTTCTATCTTGGGATTCTTCTTAACCCTGTCCTGCATGGCCTGACTTGCTCTAAAGGTATCACGACGATGGATCAAGTATACTTTATTACAAAGGTTAGTAAGGTATCCGGCTTCTTCCATAGCAGTATCTCCCCCTCCTACAATGGCTACATCCTTACCTCTGAAGAAGAATCCGTCACAAGTTGCACAAGCAGAAACTCCCTTACCTCTATAGGCAGATTCACTGGGGATACCTAAATACTTAGCTTTTGCTCCGGTAGCAATAATAAAAGAATCACACGTAGCTACTTCATCGCCACTATATATAGTAAAGGGTCTTTTGCTTAAATCAACTTTAGTTATTTCTCCAAATATTATTTTAGTTCCAAAATTCTTTGCCTGTTCTTCCATGGAGATCATAAGTTCCACACCGTTTATTCCATTTGGAAATCCAGGAAAGTTTTCGATATCTGTAGTGGTAGTTAACTGTCCGCCTTTTTCGTTCCCAGTGAAAAGAACAGGGTTAAGGTTAGCACGTCCACCGTATATTGCAGCAGTATAACCAGCAGGACCTGATCCCAGAATAGCAAGTTTATGGTGTTCTACTTCTGATTTTGTTTGGTTAAGTTTTAAAAGTGAATCCAGTTCATTGGAGGTGTCCAGAGCATATAGGTCATCACAACCTCCAATATGGGACTCTCCGATTATAATTTGAGGGAAGGTTTTCCCACCATTTGATACTTTGATCATAGTCTCACGCTCTTCCGGGTGATCTTCAATGTTTATTTCGTTGTAAGTTGCTCCCTTTGATTCTAAAAGCATCTTAGCTCTGACACAATACGGACAGTTATATTTACTGTAAATGATTACATCTTTATTCATATCTCATCTCCTAGAGTTTAATTGGTTTTATTTTTTATGATTATATCACTTTGAATAAGATCTTGAAAGAGGAAATTGACTTCCAAAGTAAAGAAATTATTTTAAAGGGTTATCTGTCTTAAACATCTAACTATAAGAAGAGTTGGAGTTATCTGATGAAGTGAAGAAAAATAAAGGTATAAAATTAAAAAGGTGAAACTTATGGGAAAAGGTTAGAAAAATAGTATTTATAGTATAAAAAAACTGTAAAAACGACAAAAAGCAAGGGAGTGAATAAAAAAAAAAGAAAAACCTTAAAAAAAGTGTTGACGGTTTTTTGGATTAGTGGTATTATATTTCTTGTCCACGAGGAAAGCCGAAAGGCAGCCAAGTGAATGGAAAAGGACATTAGCAATTAAATAGAGAAGATAGTCAGAAAGATTTGTTATTAACAAATCGCTTATCTAT
>Ga0209379_10001373_pt1 | contig 16204 bp, 10 predicted proteins | sample tdDd001_FD_187124 | JGI IMG/M metagenome (GOLD analysis project Ga0209379, IMG submission 187124) | Marine sediment microbial communities from the Atlantic coast under amendment with organic carbon and nitrate - tdDd00.1 (SPAdes)... | ecosystem: Environmental > Aquatic > Marine > Coastal >...
ATAGCCATAACGATGAGCCCTGGTGGAACATTGATGTAAAACAGGTAATGCCAACTAAACTGCTCGGTTAACCAGCCTCCTAACGTGGGTCCGATCGAGGGAGCAAAAGTGGCGGTGATCCCAAACAGGGCCATACCCACAGCACGTTTGTTATCGGGAAGAAATTCGAGTATTAAACGAAATGCCAAGGGAATAAGTGCGCCACCGAAGAAGCCCTGCATCGCGCGAAACGCAATCATCGACTCCAGGTTCCATGAGATTGAACACAATAAGGAAGCGAAGATAAAGGCCGAAGTCGTCCATAACAGATAGCGTCTCACCGACAAACCCTGACTCAGCCACCCGGAGAGAGGAATCGCTATCATCTCTGCGACCAGATAAGCCGTTGCGATCCACGATCCCTCCTCGAGGGTAGCCCCCAGGCTCCCCTGGATCTCTTTCATCGATGCATTGGTGATCTGAATATCCAGAATCGCCATAAATGCACCAATCAGCCCGCCAAATACCGCAATCCATGCTCGGCGACTGCCACGCTCATAACCCTGTGGTTTTACCTCAGTAGAGAGACTAACAGCGCCATTTATTTCCCCATTGACGATAGCACTCATCTCTTAATGGCCGGTGTTGGCGGCAAGTGCGCTGTCTAATGACAATGTTGTAGTATCAACCTTAACGATCGCACTCAAACCAGGAACGAGTCTCTCCCGCTCCTCACCAAGTTCCAGACGGATCCTCACCGGAATACGCTGAACTATCTTGGTGAAATTTCCCGTCGCATTTTCGGCGGGTAACAGACTAAATTTGGCACCGGATGCCGGCGAAAGGCTATCGATAACACCTGTAAAGGTTTTGTCGGGAAACGCATCGAGATTGACCTGAACCGACTGGCCGGGCTGCATATGCTGGATCTGAGTCTCTTTGAAGTTGGCCGTGATCCAAACAGCCCCATCCGGTACCAAACTGTAAAGTGCTTGCCCTGGTTGAACGTATTGCCCCTTCATGGCCCCACGTTTGCCTATCACGCCTGAAAATGGCGCTCTGACTTGGGTATCTGCTAACTGAATTTTGGCAAGCTCTAAACCAGCCCCGGCCTTCACGACATTCGCATCGGCCTGTAATAATTGCGCAGTAAAAACGGCAAGCTCTCTGCGCTTTGCCACCAGGGCCGCATTGGCCTCATCGAGGTGTGCGACAGCAGACTCGAAACTCGCCTGCATCTGGTCCACGTCATCCTGAGAGCTGTAATTCTTCACCTTTAACTTCTTCGAGCGACTCAGTTGTTGCTCCGCTCGCAACCGATCCGACCCCGCAGCAGCAACTCCAGCCTGAGCCTGAGCGATCAACGCGTGTTGTAATTCGACTTTTGCAGAGAGGGTTTGCAACTCGGCTTGTGAGCTATCGAGCTCAGCCTGACTCTGGGCTAACTTAGCCTCATACTGATTATCTTCTAACTGTGCCAACAACTGACCCGCTTTAACATGCTGGTTATCTGTGATATCTGTCATCACCACGTAGCCGGGAACCTTGACGCTGATATGGGAGATATCCGCTTCAACATAGGCATTATCGGTCGACTCGAAAAAACGAACTTGTGTCCACCAGTAATAAGCACCACCAGCTAAGGCTGCAAATATCAGTGGCACCGCAATAAATAATTTACTCTTGGACATGCATGACTCCTTGATTAGAGCCCTATAGTCTACTACTGTCTCCCTTAGTTTATTAGATAGTTAAAAATCAACCTACTGTTTCACAGGTGTAACAATCATGGATCTTAATCGCGTACAGATGTTTGCTCAGGTAGTCGAACAAGGCAGCTTCACCGGGGCAGCAAAAGCCTTAGGGTTAACTAAGGCTACGGTTAGCCGGAAAATAGCCGAGCTAGAGGCCGATGCCGGTGTTCAACTCCTGTTTCGTACCACCAGATCGCTAAAGCTCACCGAAGCCGGCTCGGCCTATTACAATCGGGTTTGTCTGATCCTGATCGATCTGAAAAATGCCGAGGATCAACTCAGTGCCAGTCAACAGTTGATCAAGGGGAAGCTGAGAATTGTCTGCCCTATCGAGATGGGTCAGCTTTTTTTGGGCCGGATCTTTGCGAGATTTTTAAAACAATACCCGGATATCTCCATCGAAGCCGAGTTGAGTAACCGCAAGGTTGATGTCATTGAAGAAGGCATAGATGTCCTGTTTCAAATCACCAGTAGCTCCGATGCACGGCTGCAGACTTACTCCTTACTCAATACAAGTAAGACCTTAATGGCGAGCCCTGAGTATTTGGCCCAATACGGCACACCATTGACTCCACTCGACCTCAATAATCATAAGGCAGTCAAGTTAGAGTCGGCACATATTGACGGCAGCTGGACCCTCTTCGACGGAAAAGAGTGGGTCACCGTCGGGCCCGAGGCTCAGCTCGTCGTGAATAATGTCACCCTCGCCAGAGAAGCGGCTATAGAGGGGTTGGGGATCACCTCTGTGCCCACCTTGATAGCGCAGCAAGCTATAGATGAGCATCTACTCATTCCGCTTCTGGAAGATTTCCCCATGGCACAGACCAAGATCACCATGAGTCTCCCTCAGCGGGCTTATCTACCCAGAAAGTACCGCGTGTTTATCGAGTATATCTACCAGACAATGAGCGAAAATCCCGATAATCACCTGCTGGAGATCCCCGACTTCGTCTCCTTAAAGTGAGTTTTTCGGGCTTAAACTCAAAGATTTTTAAATTAAAAAGCTCATCCCTGCAAAAATAATGATAAAGCTGCTAACATTGCAGGCAATTTTTTTAAGCTTAATGAGATAGAGCAAGATGGGAAGAGCATACCAAAACCGCAAAGAATCCATGGCTAAAACTGCTGGCCAAAAAACCAGACTTTACTCACGATACGGTAAAGAGATATACGTTTGCGCTAAAAATGGTGGTTTCGATCCTGACGGCAACCTTCCGCTACGCCAGATGATCACCAAGGCTAAGAAAGATCAGGTACCGGCTCACGTTATCGAACGTGCCATCGAAAAGGCCAAGGGTGGCGGTGGTGAAGATTATGAAACTGCACGTTACGAAGGATTTGGTCCTGGCGGCTGTATGGTCATTGTCGATTGCTTAACCGACAACGTCAAACGCACCTTTACAGAAGTACGCCAGGCATTCGTAAAGAATGATGCCAAACTGGGTGGCCCGGGCACCGCCGGTCATATGTTCGACCATCAAGCCGTGTTTGTTTTCAAAGGTGAAGATGAAGAAGAGATTTTAGAGATGTTGATGATGGCCGATGTCGACGTCACAGACGTTGAAGTCGAAGATGGCATGATCAGTGTTTATGCGCCGAATACCGAGTTTTTCAAGACTAAGACCGCATTGAACGAAGCCATGCCTGAAGTCGAATTTGTGGTTGAAGAGATCACCTTCGTTCCACAAACCATGACTGATATTACCGATCCTGAAGTGATCGAGCAGCTAGAGAAGTTCCTGGCAGCCCTCGAAGATTGTGATGATGTGCAAAATGTCTACCATAACGCTGAGTTTGCACAAGAGTAAGCCCAATAGCTAAATCAATAAAGCTCAGCCGCAATATGAACCATTGCAGCTGAGCTTTTTTATTGCATAAACTTCCCACCATTTAATATTTCCACACTCAGCAGTAACAAAATAATGACCAGCAGTCTCAAGCTGAAAGCCTGATACACAGTGAGATTAGGTTTTAATCAGGTTAAAGATTTTTTACCGCAAGCCCTTCACTTGTTGAGCTCAATAACATTCAACGATAAAGAAACGCATTTAATGGACTTTTAACTCAGTGTTCCTATCATTAGATGAGAGGAATTTATCATGCTCGCGGATGAGAGTACCGATTTGCAGACATCAATAATAACAGCAACCGTTCTGCAGCTTTTAATGTTCTAAAACCCAATAGGTAACCTATGAAACACACTAAGACAATACTCGCGATGACCCTGACGAGTTTACTTGCTGCATGTGGTGGTAGCGATGACAACTCCACGCCCGCTCTCCCAGAATCCGCTATCTTTAATCTGGGAGTATCGGATAACCCCGCCAATGCTGAGATAGTTAACATTGCATTCAAGCAAGTCGTTCTCAAAGGGAGTGACGGCTCTATCTCTTTCGACGTCTCTGACGGAGGAGCGTTAAAGCATGTCGATCTGCTTACAGTGCAAGGAGCAGAGGTCGCGACGCTAGTAAGTGGTCAAGCTGTTCCCGTTGGCGAATATCAGATGTGTATCTATATGCAGAAGAGTGAAACGGCAGATGAAACCAGCTCCTATGTTAAGACCGCCGAAGGCATCGAAGGACTGACCACCAACAGTAATGGTTCCTGCGGCGGTGTTGGCGCCGAAGATGAAGACACTGGGCGACTGTTCTTAAATAAAACCTTTACCCTAGTTGCCGGCACTAATACTCTGGTTGCCGAGTTCAACCTGGGCAAGGGTCTGCAGGCTCCCCATGGCAATAAAGACTACTGGACTCTGAAACCCACTTCGGTGCAGTTAGTCAACGCTTCAGAGGTTGGAGCGATATCCGGACAAATAAGCCCCGAGACATTCTCCAGCTGTCAGTCCGCTGCCGTCGAGCTTGGATTAGCCGATGAATATAGCCCAGCAGTCTACCTCTATCCAATCGACACAATACTCACAGATATGGCTGATTTCAGGGCCGAAGATGAGCCTTATCTGCTGACTGAGGTCGCCCCCCTTGCTTCAGCTTGGGTCAACCCAATCCTGAACGAAGAGCAAGAAGAGGTAGGTCAGGGATATGAGTTTGGCTTCGTATCAGCTGGTACTTACAACTTAGGCTATACCTGTGTCGCTCAAAATGATGATCCAGATACTGCAGATAACTTAGAGAGTACGCCCCTCTTCTTCATGCATATCGACGAGCAAGCCGTCGAAGTCACTCTTGAAGAAACGACAGAGCGTCACTTCCCTGAGGCTTTTGCTCCTGGCGCTTAAGCTAAAACCTTAAGTTACAACCTGGGTAATCTACAAATAATAAGGCACTCAAATGAGTGCCTTATTTGTGTATGGCAGGCATCTCTTACCTACTTACTCGCCACCCTTTCTCCCGGGTTTTTCAGCCCAGCGCCTTTAAGATAGGTATCTAAAAATTTCACATAGGCTTCCGATGCCGTAATACGGTTATTTTTCTTACTAAAACCATGCCCCTCGTCATCGAACACCACATACTCTACCGGTACACCGTTTTGCTTCACTTTATCCACCAACTCATCACTCTCGATTTTCAGTACACGAGGATCGTTCGCTCCCTGGATCACCATCAAAGGTTTAGTGATATTTTGCGCGTGAAACAGAGGAGATATGGCTCTGTGACGCTCGGCATCGGTCGCCGGGTCGCCCATTTCATCATAGAGGGCTTTCTTAAACGATTCCCACCAAGGTGGAATAGACTCAAGCGTACGCACCCAGTTGGTGACACCGAAGATATCGATACCCACCTTGAACTCCTCCGGCTCGAAGGCTAAGGCTGCGGCTGTCATGTACCCGCCATAACTTCCCCCCATAATGCCAATCTTATCTGCATCGACCCAATCTAAACCTTGCAGGTACCTCTTGCCGTAGACGATATCCTGCAGATCATTCTCACCATGATTCTTATCATCGAGATGAAAGAAGGTCTTACCGTAGCCTGAACTGCCGCGATTATTGACCGCAAATACAGCATACCCATGATTAATCAGATGTTGGCGCATCGCGCTGTATCCGGTGCGACTCTGCCCGCCGGGTCCACCATGGACAAATACCACTGCAGGACGCTTATTGTCTGCGCTCGCCCCCTTAGGCTTAAACAGTAAACCAGGCACTTCTAGACCATCGAAGCTCTTAAAGCGCACCACTTCACTCGCGACTAAGTTTTGGGGATTAATCTTAGGGTTCAGGGCCTGAGTGAGCTGCTTGGCTGACTCGCTATCCATCTTCCAGACGAAGAGGTTAGAGGGGGAGGTATCTGAATTGATATAGAATGACAGAGTGCTTTCATCTTTAGAGAAATTGACACTGCGCAGGTCGCCGGCCGGCAATTGAGGTAGACTCACTTGCTTACCAGATTGGGTATCCAAAATGCTGATACGGGTGCTGGCATCGGCATTCACCCCTGAGACACGATATCTTCCTGACTCAGAAAAATAAACAAAGCTAACATTCCAATCATCTTTCACCGCTAAAGCATGTTTGCCGGTGGCGATATCGTATTGCCAAACCTGTGAAAACTCCCCCTTGGCATCTGTGCTGTAATACAGGGACTGGCTGTCGGAAGAGAAGGTCATCGGGCTATAATTGGCCGGGTCCTTATGCTCGCTAATCAGCGTAGGTTTTGATGTTCGTATTCTGAAATCCAGCAGGTAGGTGTCACTATCCCTGTTGGTATGTGTTTTGGCTAATGAGAGCATGTGTCCATCCGGTGACACTTCCGATATCTCAAAACCCAGCTCATTCTTATAGACTAAGGTACGTTTATACGTCTTAGCATCATAACGATAGAGATCCATAAACTTAGGATCGCGCTCATTAGTGGTGGCGTAGAAAAATGCCCCCTCATTGGTAAAATTAACGAAATTAGCACGGGTATTTTCACTATTAGTCAGATCAGTTATTGCTCCATCTATCTCACGAACAAACAGGTGATAGAGCTCATTTCCGCCCTCATCCTGAGTCAACAATACGCGATCATCATTCGGAAACCAGGATACAGGATAGGTGGTGTCTTTAAAGTTGGTCAGAGCCACTTTATCACCGGAGGCCACATCCATCTTATAAAGATTAAATATCCCGGTTTCATCTGAACCCATTAAGATGGAACGCCCATCCGCCGAGAAGGATGAACCAAAATAGGTTGTGGTTTCGAAGAAGGTCTTGGCATCATATTTCTGCACTGAGGTCTGCACTGCCGATGGCTCATTAGCCACGAGTTCATTGGCGTTTTTTGCTGTATTTGAACACCCGGTAAGACCTAAGCCTAAGATTACGGCTAGCGCTAGCGCACTAAGGTGAAGAGACGTTTTCATATTTCCCTCTTTAATTATCCCAAATATTTGGTTAGTCAAAAATCCATATACTTCACATCATAATTAACCCTGACAGTTATCAAGCAAGGTTTATTAAGATGGATATAACCTAGAGGAAAATGAACATAAAGGCGAACAATACCAATTGTACTGAATATCTGACCATTCAGAATGCGTAAACTTCAGACAACAAAAAGGGCCCCTAAGGGCCCTTGGTAAACAGAATATTCATCCGGTCTATCGCTTCGATATCCAGTGTCTTAAATCGTCGGCCTGCAGGGTAACCGAGTATCAATACAACATCTAACGAAGGTCGGCCTCAAATGAAGTTCCATTTAGTCTAACGTTCAAACTTGTGGAACTTCTCTATACCGTAAGATTTACCCTCGGCATGACAAGTTGCACAAGATTCATTAGTCGGAGTCAGATACCACTCATCACCTAAATCTGTTGTTAGTGTGTTGATCTCACCACCGTTACTCATCATATGATTTTTTGCCTGCTCATCATTATGGCACGCGAAGCAGTTTGCAGTAATTTGACTCGTCACCACACCATCAGATCCACCATTAAATGATTTAGAGGGCATATATTGATTTGGCATTTCATATAGGTCTACCACGCTTTCGTGACAGGCCACACAATTAACGGCATCGAGCGCCGCGGCTGAATTATATTCTTTTTCACCATCAACAATTTTGTAACTGCCCTCACCCCAATGCTTACCGTGGATCATAGGACCAAAGCCAGGCCCTGAATACCCAGACCTTCTGTCCTTACCTGTATAATGGCACGACAAACAGCTCATACCACCATCAGCAAACCCGCCAGTTTTATGAAATTCACCATGAGAGTTATGACAAGTGGTGCAGCTCTCAGATGTCACATTGAAACGACGCGCCTCTTCACTACCGTCGGCAAATAGCGCTGCAGATTTGCTACTAATGATCACTTGATCACCTTCATTTGGTGAGAAAGTCACACGAGATAGGGCCATTAGACCTGTATCATCTCCCTCAGGAGTCACATAAGTCGTACAATATTCACGGCTTCCATCTTGGTTGTCAGTAGAGCTTGTTGTTCCTGACGCGGTATCTGTAATGTTGCCATGGAACTTCATAAAACTCATGCTAATGGCTATCTCACCGGCGCCGACCATCTCACCAATGTTAAGTGCGACCTCCTGTTCACTTGCAGTATTGAGAAGCGATAGTGTCGTACAACTTAACCCTCCCTTCAGCTCAGGAGTGCTGGTGACGGTATAGTGAACTTCATCGATAGTTTGCTGCTTTGGCATTTGGGTATGCAAAGATCGGAAATCTTGATCTGCGGCGAAAGCGTTCATATTTACAGGAACGGTAACACCCGCTTCGATATGACAATCCAGACAAGTATCTGTTGTATATACCTGTGTTATTGGTTCTGCATGACAAGTATAACAGTTAGAGGGAGCGAAACCGCCCTCAAACTGCTGATGATTGATATGACCTATTTTCTGCAAGCTATTCTTAGCATAGCCACCAGTATTCAATGAATTGCCCCCATCATCCACATCACGTGGCACATGGTTATGACATGCCATACAGCCGGCAACCAAGTCAGTTTCGCCTTCTGGATTTATTGCCGTATAGCTCGAATGCTTAATTGAGGAGGCCAAGAAGTCCACGTGACAACTCTGGCAAGTCGCGGTCGATGTTGTATGAATATTTTCAGTTTTATCGACCACAATATAACGAGACTTAGCGATATTATCACCACCGCCAACGGCAAGACGAATAAGGCCTTCGGTACCCGCATTCACCGCAGCCATAGGCGCGACAAACTCATACCGACCATCTTGAGTCATGGTGAGGCTGGCACCGTCGGTAGAAGCATTGGCACTACCACCCACTGAACCGTCACGGCTACGCTGGATACCTTTCTCGGTTAGTGCCGCGACTTCTGCGCTAGCCTGCTCGAGTCCGGTGATTAAGACTCCCTCTTCATTGGTTATCTCAAATTCAAATCGAACCTGCCCCTCTTCCAAGGTGTGAGACAGCATCTCCACATTGGTGACTTGAGAGCCCTCTACCGTTGGTGGCGGCGGAGTAGTGCCATCTTCGCCATCTTTACCATCACTTCCACAGGCACTTAAGCCCATAGCCCCAGCTACTACCAACGCCAGATAACGCTTATTCAGTATTTTCATCGCCACTCCCGAATTTTACTTTTTTTAATTGCGATCAGCTCGCCCCTATAAATACATTAACGTTTGCAGGGATATATTTTTTAAAAATAAAGTAAATTATTGAGCCCAGTCAAAGGAGTAGAGCAAGAAAATCAGGTCGATAACTAAACACTAAAGAGCTAACTCATGAAGGTAAACAGTGTATACAAAACCACCAAACAACAAGGAGAAGCTTGGATAACATTTAACACACTTGTTTCAATTAACGTACACTGAAAATAAGCTTAATTCAGCCAGAAGGAAATAGTTAAGCACCTGAATAATATATACTTAACCCTTAACAAGTATTAGCGAACCATGATTTAAGTAATTACGATTCACAAGGATAAATTGCAAGAATCAAATTCGATAAGATGAAATTAACGAACTTTGACAGACCAGCGGCCAATAAAAAAGGGCCTATCAAAGGCCCTCTCTTTTAAAACATTTTACTTTAAACCTAAGTCTTTAAACTTAAGTCTTTAAACTTAAGAACAGCAATCTCTTCGCCACCAGTTCTTGGGCAGCTTCTCGAGTAGTACTTTCATCATCAGTATCGCCAGCACGACACCTGAGGTGTACACCACAACAGATGGCAAGAGATTATGTTGCTCACCGATTTGCGGCATAACCTCAAAACCGAATGTGGCAACCAGATAATTGACCAAAATCCCCGAAACGAGTGCGACACCTAATACTCCACCGAGATAACCAAATAGCGCTCGTTTCCCGAGTTCCTTAGTCACGACGCCTAAGGTGGCGATATTGGTCGCTGGGCCCGCGAGCATAAATACCAGTACAGCACCTGGAGAAACACCGGCCAAGAGCAACCCTGCTGCAATGGGCGTCGATGCAGTGGCACAGATATACATAGGGATTGAGATGAGTACCATCACCAACATAGCTAAGATGCCGTCCCCCCATTTAGCCATAAAATCACCCGGCACATAAGTCTGTACCAGTGCCGCAAAGAATAATCCGATTAATAACCAAACCGTGGTGTCACGCACCAGATCCGTTGCAGCAAAGTGTAACCCCTTGCCGATACGGCTGATAACAGACGTCCCTTTTAGCTCAGTAGCGACGTCTTTAGTCGATTCACAACAGCTGTCACTCTTTTCACTGACATCGCTCTTTTGAGAACTGCAGCAAGATGAAACTTCAGGCTCCTCAGATTTTGCCTTACTGTTACAACAAGATGTGGATGCAGGCTTTACGCCACTTAATAGAGGCTCAATCACGGCCATAGGCGTCATGGTTACCGCTTGCTTGCTCACTTCATTCTTACTGCCACAGCAAGCTCCACTCCCCTTATCGCTCTCTTTTACTTTTGGTTGAGTTTCTACAGGAGTATCATCATCTCGCCCAACTAAGAGACCTGCCACTATCGCGCTGATAACGGCTGCAATAGGCCTGACGATTGCCATGAAAGGGCCGAGTAACACATAAGAGACGGTTACAGAGTCGACACCAGTCTCGGGCGTCGAGACTAAGAATGAGGTTGTTGCGGCCTTAGATGCGCCGGAGCGCCTCAAGCCAACAGCAGCCGGAATCACTCCGCAGGAACATAAAGGTAGAGGGGCACCCAATACCGCGGCTTTTACCGTAGTTTTAAACCCATGCCCGCCGAGCTGCTTTTGCATCCATGCCATAGGCACAAACATTTTCAACATGCCTGCTAATACCAGACCCAGCAATAACCAGGGTGCCGAATCTAAAAACAGGTCAATAAAATTTGCTAACAACATACCTAACCCTTACTTTGACAATTTTTTGTATACTGCGATTTATCATGATGATGAGCGTGATTTTCACACTTAATGTTATCGGTACTCGACTCTAACGCTTCTAAAATAGAGCAATGCTCGGCGCTCTCCGGGCCTCCACAACAGGCATCAGACAGACGCTGCAGTGACACTTGAAAGTGGTTTAACTCGGAAATTTTTTCATTCACCTGAGCCAACTTGCTATCCACTAAGCCTTTAACATCGGCGCATGCCCAGTTAGATTTATCTAACTCGATAGAGAGAAGTTCGGTGATCTCGGCCAGAGTAAAACCGACTGTTTTGGCCCTTAGAATAAAGCGCAACCTGTCGGCATCATTCTCATTGTATAAACGGTAACCCGAGTCACTGCGCGCCGAAGGCGCCAACAGGCCATGTTTTTCGTAAAACCGTAATGTGTCGGCCTTCACTTCACATAGCTTAGCCAGCTCGCCAATTCGATACATATATCGCCCCTATCTATGACCACACTCTATGACCACACTCTATGACCACAGTGAGCCTTGAATAATACAAAGTATAAACCTTGGAGTTAAATCTAAGGTCAAGGGTTATAGTGCGATAAATTTGACTCGATGTTCCTTTTAACTAAACAAAGTGTGAAGCGCTGCACAAATTAGCTGTCTTCATAAACAGCACAACGGCAAAACATTTCCTTTATCAGAGAGGTTGTTCGCAAAAACGTATTGTGAAATCGTGCAGAAAAAAAAAGCCTAGGGATACTTTTTACGTTAAAATACGCGCGCTACGAAAAGGGAGCGACTAAAGAAGCTAGAATTGAGGGGCTTTTGGAAAACGGTTAAGCATGACAATCTATGATTGCTGTTCTGTTTTCCGAAAGATCCTTAAAAATAACTACTGGACCCTGTACCCAAATGAATAATGCCAGACCCATTCGTCGCGCGCTGTTAAGCGTTTCAGATAAAACCGGAATCCTTGAGTTTGCAAAATCTCTACACGCTCAAGGCGTAGAACTGCTATCTACTGGTGGCACCGCCCGCCTTTTGGCTGATAACGGTGTGCCTGTCATTGAAGTATCGGATCATACCGGACATCCAGAAATTATGGATGGTCGTGTTAAGACCCTGCACCCTAAAGTGCACGGCGGCATCTTAGCACGCCGCGGTATCGACGAACTCGTCATGGAACAAAACAACATCAAGCCAATCGATCTGGTTGCCGTCAATCTGTATCCATTTGCAGAAACTGTGGCGAAAGAGGGCTGCACTTTGGCCGATGCCGTCGAGAATATCGATATCGGCGGTCCGACTATGGTTCGCTCTACGGCGAAAAACCATAAAGACACCACCATCATAGTAAACGCACATGACTACGATCGCGTTATTGCAGAGATGCAAGCAAACGAAGGTAGTACTACGTTGGAAACGCGTTTCGACCTCGCTATTGCTGCTTTTGAACATACTGCAGCATACGATGGTATGATCGCCAACTACTTCGGCACTCAGGTACCGGCACACAGTACCAATGAGCGTCATGAGAACTCTTTATGCGCTGAAGGCTCTAAGTTCCCACGTACCTTCAATACTCAGCTCGTTAAGAAGCAAGACTTACGTTATGGCGAAAACAGCCATCAAACAGCCGCTTTCTATGTTGATAACAACTTAGATGAAGCATCTGTTGCGACTGCAGTTCAGCTGCAAGGTAAGGCGCTGTCTTACAACAATATCGCTGATACCGATTCAGCATTAGAGTGTGTTAAAGAGTTTGATGAGCCAGCATGTGTCATCGTTAAACATGCTAACCCATGTGGTGTCGCAATTGGTGATAACCTACTTGAAGCTTATAACCGCGCATTCCAAACAGACCCAACGTCAGCGTTTGGTGGCATCATCGCCTTTAACGGCGAGTTAGATGCAGCCACTGCAACTGCCATTGTTGAGCGTCAGTTTGTTGAAGTGATTATTGCACCATCGGTTAGTCAGGCAGCACGTGATGTTGTTGCTGCAAAAGCCAACGTACGTTTGCTTGAGTGTGGCCAATGGGCAAGCAAGACGAGCAGCCTAGATTACAAACGCGTAAATGGTGGCTTATTGCTGCAAGACCGTGACCAAGGCATGGTCGGCATAGATGACGTTAAAGTGGTTTCTAAGCGTCAACCCACCGCAGCCGAGATGAAAGATCTGATGTTCTGTTGGAAAGTGGCTAAGTTTGTTAAATCTAACGCTATCGTTTACGCCAAGAACAGCATGACTATCGGTGTGGGCGCAGGCCAGATGAGCCGCGTATACAGCGCGAAAGTGGCAGGCATTAAGGCTGCCGATGAAGGGTTAGAAGTACAGGACTCAGTGATGGCATCCGATGCCTTTTTCCCGTTCCGTGATGGTATCGATGCAGCCGCGGCTGCAGGTATCAGCTGTATCATCCAACCCGGTGGCTCGATTCGTGATGAAGAGATCATTGCCGCAGCAGATGAGCACGGTATGGCGATGGTATTCACCGGAATGCGTCACTTCCGTCATTAATTGATAAAAGGTTCGAGGTTCCTGGGGACAGTTCCTAGGAACCAGAACCTAGGTCCTAGAAACTTCTTTAAGGATTAAAAAAATGAATGTATTAGTTATTGGTGGCGGCGGTCGTGAACATGCATTGGCATGGAAAGCGGCGCAGTCTGCACAGGTCGAAAAAGTCTTTGTAGCACCAGGTAATGCTGGCACGTCTCTGGAGCCGAAATTAGAGAATGTGTCCATTAATGTAGAAGAGATTTCAGCACTAGTCGCCTTTGCGCAAGATAAAGCCATTGAGATCACCATTATCGGCCCAGAGGTACCGTTAGCACTCGGCGTTGTCGATGCATTCAATGAAGCGGGTTTACCTGTTTTTGGCCCAACCCAAGGCGCGGCGCAACTGGAGTCTTCTAAAGCCTTCACCAAAGATTTCTTAGCCCGCCATAATATTCCAACTGCTGCCTATTCTAACTTCACAGAAATAGCGCCTGCTAAAGCCTATGTGACAGAAGTGACAGCCATGACAGGGTTCCCTATCGTGATTAAGGCCGATGGTCTTGCCGCGGGTAAAGGGGTGATCATCGCCGAAGATCAGGCAACTGCAGATGCGGCTATCGAAGATATGTTAGCCGGTAACAAATTTGGTGAAGCCGGTTCTCGCGTGGTGATCGAAGAGTTTCTTAAAGGTGAAGAAGCCAGCTTTATTGTCATGGTCGATGGTAAAAATATTCTTGCTATGGCCACCAGCCAAGATCATAAAGCCCGTGATAACGGCGATCATGGTCCTAACACAGGCGGCATGGGTGCCTATTCACCCGCTCCGGTAGTTACACAAGCCGTACATGACTGGACAATCAATAACGTCATCCGCCCAACGGTCGATGGCATGGCTGCAGAAGGTAACGTCTATACCGGCTTCCTTTATGCGGGCTTGATGATCGCCCCCGATGGCAGTGCTAAGGTATTAGAGTACAACTGCCGTTTCGGCGACCCTGAAACTCAGCCTATCATGATGCGCCTAAAATCTGACTTAGTTGAGCTTTGCCTCGCTGCCACCCGTGGTGAATTGAATAAGGTGACGGCTGAGTTCGATGAGCGCGCCGCTGTAGGTGTTGTACTCGCTGCTGGCGGGTACCCGGACGCGTACCGCAAGCACGATGTGATTGACGGTTTAGATCTGGGTAACAATGACGCCAAAGTATTCCATGCCGGTACCAGCATGAAAGACGGTCACGTGGTAACCAATGGTGGTCGCGTACTGTGTGCTACCGCTCTGGGGCATAATGTCACTGAGGCACAACAAGCTGCATATGGACTGGTCGATAAGATCCACTGGGATGATGTCTACTTCCGTACCGATATCGCCTACCGCGCTATCTCACGGGAGAATTAATACCTGCTAATGGAAGGAGTAATAACCCTTAAGAGGTAATTAACTAAAAACGAGACTTAAATCACATTCATAACGCATGCAGACTTATTGCATAATAAAGCACCTAATATCCCTATTGGTATTAGGTGCTTTATTTTTTAAGGGCTGGAGTAAAGCTGCTGTAAAAATACTCCTTAAAAGTGAATAACCATTGCATTAACCAAATACAGACCATTGCAACAAGGTCAAAACACTATAAAACACCATTGTCACAGATTTTTCATCTGCGTATACTCCAGCTCTTTTTAATTTGGCCGGGGGCCCGATGAGATACCTGTTATTAATGATCACCTTCCTGATCACCGCATGCGGTGGCGGAGATGATGATACGAGCACGACACCACAAGAGAAGTTGACTCACCCAGGGCTCATTGCTCCTGATATCCGGGCCGACTATTCATCCGATGGCACCCTGATACCAGTACTCAATGGTAGTCTAGGTAGTATCAGTTTTAGCTTAGCCGACGGCGCAGCTAATGACGTTGTGCGGGTAAATCAACATAGCCTAACCATATTAAATACAGGTAAAGCGAAGTTGATCGTTACCGATAGCGGTAACAGTCGGTATAAGTCCACGGCTACCTCGTTTTATGTCACTATCGATAAAGCTACCCGTGCTCCTCTGCTGACAAATAACTACTCATACCCTTACGCTGCCGGGGCAATTCATCAGGTCGAGGTTAGTGGGGCAAAGGGGCAATTGCTTTACGAACTCAGCACTGGTTATCCCGATGATGTTGTTAATATCGACATCGCAGGTTCACTGCTGGTTTGGGGCGAGGGCCAAACTCAGATTACAGTCAAAGATGACGGTGGCCGTAACTACCTCCCCAGCGAGAGCCAATTTTCAGTTACCATCGAGGCTGCAAACTCACAGTTTGCCTCCTACCGCGACATCACCAACAAACCTCTGATTTTTGGTGGCACCTTACTTCCGGTTTACTCAGGATCACCAACAAGCGAGATAAGCTACGCTATCGCAGAGAATGCCAATCAAGATGTGGTACAGATACACCCGACTACCGGTGTAATGAACATCAGAGGAGCCGGTAAGACTGAAATAGCCGTCAGCCAGACAGCTGAAGATAATCATCAAGATATCGCCAAGCAAACCTTTACAGTCAGCATAGATAAAGCCAATAACGCAAGCTTTAAAGCCGCCGATCTGACAATTCCATATGGATTCGATGATGAGCCAAGACTCCAGACAAGTGGCGCTCAGGGACCCCTCAGTTACGAAATTGTCGATGGTGAGTCGACCGATGTGATCAACTTTA
>Ga0209379_10001377_pt1 | contig 16181 bp, 15 predicted proteins | sample tdDd001_FD_187124 | JGI IMG/M metagenome (GOLD analysis project Ga0209379, IMG submission 187124) | Marine sediment microbial communities from the Atlantic coast under amendment with organic carbon and nitrate - tdDd00.1 (SPAdes)... | ecosystem: Environmental > Aquatic > Marine > Coastal >...
ATGCCTGAATTCCCTGCGGCGGCAAACGTGTTTTCAAACGCCTTTAGTCAGATTTTCTATGGCGCTGATGTAAAAAGCACCTTAAAACAAGCAAATCTACAGGTTGTAGAAATTATGAACCAAAATAAATAACTGATAGCGACTTTTTTATGAACTCTAGTCTTTTTACTCGCCACTTGTTTATCATTGGCTGCATTATTTTTTTGGTCCTCGGCGGCAGTACTGTCGTCAACGTCTATGAATTGCGTCAAGAGAACTTAACCAATCTTGAGTCTAAAGCCACCAGCATTTTGACCCCAATACTCAACGAAGTACGCCAGCTGACCAGTCACTCAGCCAATTATAACTGGGCACTCAAAATCCAATCGATTAATGCAACTGAAGCGTTTAATGAACACGCAAGGTCAGGGGTGGTCGAGATTGTCATTCTGGACAAACAACAACAAGTTATTGCTCATAACGATGTAAAGCAGATAGGTAAAGCGCTTCCCGACGCCCAAAAGCAGCTGGCTAAGCAGCTTAGCGGCATCAGCGTTATCGGCGATAGCTTTTATACCGTAACACCTATCAATACTAGTAGCTTAGACACCATTGGCACCGCTATTGTTCGTTTTGATTCAAAGCAGTTTAATCAAAAAGTGACCGAGTTGCTGCTGCGGTCTATTACCCTATTTGCCTTCTTTTTGGTCATCGGCATGGGGTTAACTTACTTTTTTGTAAAGAAATACTTGGCGACCCCACTTAAACAGCTTGTTGCAACTTCACAACAAATCTCATCAGGAAACTATCAAGTAGGCATAGATGTATCTTCTCGCGATGAGTTCGGTCAGTTAGCCAAAGGGTTTGCTACCATGCAAGCTGCAATCAGCGACAAGATCAGTGCACTTGAGGCCCATAAAGCGGGGCTGGAAGCCGAAGTGAGCAAGCGTACCCAAGAGTATTTATCAGCCAAAGAGCAAGCCGAGCAATCCAACTTGGCCAAAAGTCGCTTTCTTGCCAACATGTCTCATGAACTTCGCACCCCTCTTAATGCAGTGCTTGGTTACTCACAGATATTAAAGTCCACGGAAACCAACCACGACAAAATTCGTTATCTTGAATCCATCAACAGCGCCGGGCAGACCTTACTCAGTTTGATTGACGAAGTTCTGGACTTATCGAAGATCGAAGCGGGTAAAATGTCACTACAGCTTGCCCCCTACTCGCCACATGAGCTTCTCCAAGAGATGAACGCGATGTTTTTGCACCGCGCCGCTGAGCGAGACGTTGCGCTGAATATTTCCTGTCAGCAGCGTGTCCCTCAATACTTGCTTGTCGATTCGCTCAAAATCAAACAAATACTAATGAACTTATGCAGCAATGCGATTAAGTTTACTACCAATGGCGATGTTAACGTCGAAATCGGTTTGGAGTCACACTTCGAAGGACAAGGCCGTGTCGATCTCTTTATCAAAGTCTCCGATACCGGTAAAGGCATCCCCATCGACCAACAAGGGCTGATTTTTAAAGCTTTTGAACAGGTAAAAGGACAAAGTATTTCAGAATACGGCGGCACTGGCTTGGGCCTTGCCATCACAGCCAAACTGGTTGCCCTCATGGGAGGAACTATCCATGTCGAAAGCCAAGGGGTCGGTTGTGGCAGTGTCTTTACCATCCACTTACCGGAAGTCGAAGTCACCCACGCCCCTTTAAATGCTGAGCAAGATCTGGCTATTGATCTTTCTCAACTCCAATTTAAGCCCTGCGATATCCTGATCGTCGATGATATTCCTTACAATCGTGAACTGATCCAGTCTTACCTTGGTGCCCTCCCTTTCACCATTCGTCATGCAGAAAACGGCATGCAAGCATTGGCGATGGTGGAGAAACAAAAGCCCCATGTGGTCATTACCGATTTAAAAATGCCAGAAATGGATGGCCTGACACTTTGCCAACATTTACGTTTTGCTTATGATCATCAAGCACTCAAAATTGTAATGGTAACGGCATCTGCACTGCCCGAAGACAAAGCGGCCGTAAAAGCCTATGTCGATCTTTTCCTCACCAAACCTATCGATCAGACCACATTACTGAATGGCTTAGCTAGGCTGCTCAATACTGAAATTATCCCCCAACCAGACCATTCAAGCCCGGTCCTTAACCTATCGAGCCAATGTCGCATGGAAAACCTTTCCATGTCTGAACGCGAAATGCTGCTCCATTTGGTTGATATTGAAGATATTGAGTCCATTCGGGATTTCTGCCAACGTTTACCTCGCCAACAGCAGGACATTCAACAGTGGGTGCTCAAACATCTCGAGACAAAAAACTTACTCACGATCAAGAATGCAATTAATAAGGTTTCACTATAATTGTGCGTTACCTGAGCCGCTTTTGACCTATATTTAAGTCAGTGGTCACTCAGTTTAACGGACGACTTAATGAAAATTCAGCTTATAAAAGCTCTGTTCGCAATAGTCCTTAGCGCCGCTTTTCTGGTGTTCTCCTCTCTATCTCTTGCGCGTTCTGTCTCTATGGTCACCGTCGATTGGCCTCCTTTTTATGGCGCGGAGTTAGAAGAAGACGGTGTCATTACCGCGATTGTGACGGAAGCGTTCCGGCGCGGGGGCCACAATGCCAGTATTCAGTTTATTCCCTGGCGGCGCGCTCTGGTGTTGGTTGCAAAGACCGATAGAGACGTCTTGATGGGGGCCTACTACACCAAAGAGCGTAACAAAACCTACCTGTATAGCGATCCTCTCTACGATATTGAGGTGGGGCTTGTGGCGCTTAAAAGCCTAAACGTCGATCACTATGACACCCTGAAAGAACTATCTCCCTATAACATTGGCGTTAGCCCAGGTTGGGCATACGGCGACGAGTTCGATAAGGCGATATACTTACACAAAGAAGAAGCCTCCAATCAAATCCTCAATGTGCGCAAGCTGTTTAAGCAGCGCGTTGATATGATCGCGATCTCTTTTGAGGTGTTTCGTTATGAAGCACTGGGCATGTCTGGCAATAAACTCAGCCAAGTCGTCTTTGTTCAGCCTCCGCTAATGGTCGCCCCTATCTATCTGATCGTCTCCCGAGCGCTAAACGACGCCGAATCACTTATTCAAAGCTTTAATCAAGGCCTAAAAAGTATGCGGCAAGATGGAACCTATCAAGACATCCTGACACAGTACAACTTCCAACAATCACCACATTCAACACAACACTAAGACACGCCACCATGGCGAAAAGCGCCCTATAAACCCATTCAATAAAGAGCCCACAAACACGTTATTATTTGGTTAAATAATAAACCGACAAGATATAACAAACTTCAATTTGACATCAAACCTGATGATGATAATATTCTCGCGATGAAAACTTTGTCCCCAGAAACCTTTCAGGAAATCTGATATGCACACAAATCAACAATGCAAACCAAATACAGCAAGTCTGGCCACTGAAAACAAACAAACACTAGTTCACTGGTCTTCAAAGGAATCACAAGCTCGTCTGCATTCTTCGAACCATAAGCAAGACTTCTTTGAACTGTCGATGCACTACCAGTCTCAGGAAAACAAAATGTTTTGTGGCGTTGCATCGGTTGCGATCATTTTGAACGCACTGCGCATGAACAAAGAAAACGCTCAGATCCCGCTTGATACTTCGACGGTTGGTTGTGATGAAATGGCCTACATGCCTGAAGGTTTCTGTCCGCACTGGAATCGTTATACTCAACGTAACGTTCTTGCGAAGTCACCAAAATCACGTATTGAAGTTTTTGGCAAGCCTCACGCGCTAAATGGCGACAATAAAGAAAACTACGGCCTAACTATTTATGAGTTAGCTGATCTTATCGAATGTAACGGTGCTATCGCGACCCCTGTAGAGTGCAAAGATTTGCCTAACTACGAGCAACGTAAACAAGATTTGATCAAAGTGCTAGACACACCAGACCAATACATCATCGCTCACTTCTCTCGTCCTGCTCTAAACCAAAATGGCAATGGTCACCTATCTCCGTTGGTCGCGTATGATCAAGACTCTGATTCATTCCTACTCATGGACACCAATACAATGTCTAATAACTGGGTGTGGATTGATGCCAACAAACTGCTTGAAGCGATGAACACCTTTGATAACCCATACTGGCGTGGTTACATGGTCGTATCTGACTAATACAGCGATTAACATTGGTCACGCATCAATTATTTAAAAAAGGAGCTTTAGCTCCTTTTTTTGTCCCTAACTCTTGACGAAAAATATCACTAATCAATAGCTAACAACCAAATCATTTAACAACAAACCAACCACAAAGAATACCTAACGCACTATACATGTGCAACATAAATACCACGTTAAAACCAAGTGTTTCACCTCAAGTCGAAATCAAAAAGATTTGCACTTAAACCTCGCAAAAACCGTGGTTATAATGATATTTGTCACGTTTTATTAGCCAAAAAGTATGATCCAGATCACTTATGCAAGTATTTTTGCATGACACAGTTGCGAGCAAAGTTTAACATTAAATAAAAACGTTTGACGTGCTTCATTTATAGCCAGCGCCGAATTACTACTACATCAACCCACTGAATTACAGGTTAAGTCCTGATGGCGATATTACGCCCTCAGTGGATAGGCAATCACAACAATCCGGAATACCACGATGACCGTACTTTCAGCTACCCGAGTACAACTTATTGATGCCGCTCTAGCAGAGCAAGCGAGTAAATGGCGTCAAGATCTTCACCAAATCCCTGAGCTACAATTCGATCTACACAAGACCCAAAAATACCTAATTAGTCTGCTTGATAAGTGGCAACTTACATACGATTTGGGCTACGGCAGCACAGGCATTGTGGTTACTATAGACGGCCAAAATGCGGGAAAAACCATCGCGTTTCGTTGTGACATGGATGCGCTTGGCATGCCTGATGAGTCAGGTAAACCATGGGCATCACTTCATGAAGGCGTATCGCACTCGTGCGGTCACGACGGCCACATGGCAGTGACGTTGGCAATGATCAAACACCTTAAAGACAACAACAATTTCAACGGCACGGTTAAGGTATTATTCCAACCAAACGAAGAGACAGGTCAAGGCGCAAAGGCCATGATGGATGACGGCCTGTTTGCCATGCACCCCTACAGTGAACTGTATGGCTTCCACAATATGCCACGCCTAGATGACGGCACAGTCCAAATGCGTTACGGCGCTACTACTGGTGCTGGCGAGTGTTTCTCTATCACAATCACTGGTGTTAGTGGTCATAGCTCAGTACCACACAAGTGCGTAAACCCAATTTCGGTAACGGGTGAGGTTGTTAACCGCTGGCACTCTTTAGTTGAAGAGCATATTGATCCGAATGAAATGGCGGTCATTGCAACTTGTAAACTAAACAGTGGTTCAACCTTTAACGGCATCCCAGAGATCGCTGTGGCCGGTGGCACCATGCGTTACTTCGAAGCACACGTTGCTGACCAAATGCGCGAACACATGCACCGAATTGCCAAAGAAGTATGTGACCAATATGGCGCAAACTACGATTTAAATTACGAAGTACTGTGCCCTGCCACCGTCAACACCACCGAGCATGTTGATGCTGTGGCTCGTTGCGCTGCAGAGATTTACGGTGAAGAAAACATCAACACCAACGTTCCAGCTTCGCCGGGCGGCGAAGATATGCAGTTCTTCGTTCCACAAGGCTCAGATATGGGCGTGTGTTGGTACATGGTGGGTACCAAAGGCACCAATCTGCATACCTCCGAGTTCGATTTTGATGATACCAGTATTCGCAACAGTGCTTCACTGATGGCGAACATTGTTTATGCTCGTTTAGCATAATAGGAGTATTCATGAATACTCCACTAACGTTAGTTGTTACGGACTCAGGCCTTGGCGGTCTTTCTGTTGTGGCTGGCCTTGCAGAGCAGTTTACTAAACGCAGTCCGGCAGAAAACGTTAACATCATCTATTACAATGCGTGGCCCTGCTTAACTCATCCCTACAATGTGATGCCATCGCAAGCAGCCAAGACAATCGCGTTTAGCGATGCGCTCTACGGGACCAAAGCGTTTAATCCAGATCACGTGCTTGTCGCATGTAACACACTATCTGTGCTTTATTACGACACAGATTACTCACGCGACACAGAAGCAAAAGTGATCGAAATCGTTCGCTTCGGGGTAGATACCATTGCAGAAAAACTTCGTAGCGAGCCAAACAGCAAGATATTGATCGCTGCGACGCCAACAACTATCGAAGCAAACTCTCACGCAGATGAGCTAAAGGCTATGGGAATATGCAAAACGCGTATCGAAGGCCAAAGCTACGGCCGCGTCGCTGAGAAGATCGAACTGGATCCAAGCAGTGATGAAGTAAAAGCGATGATAGACCTGCACAGCCAGGAAGCAGCGGAGAAGTTAGCAATGAAAGCGGATGAAAAACTCTATGCCGCACTTTGCTGTACCCACTATGGCTACAGTGCAGAGCTGTTCCGCGAAAGCTTAGCCAAACACTGCGGCTGTGAAGTTGAGATTATCAACCCAAATACGGCAATGAGCCAAAATAGCGTAACAACAAGCGATGACAATAGCTATGAAAGTGCCAATATTGACATCAAAGTAGTATCAAGGGTTGATATCGCACCAGATAAAATCTCTGCCATTAGCAAAATTCTTGAACCAATTTGCTCAAAAACAACTAAGGCATTAAATAACTATCACCTTGACCCTGCATTATTCGAGTTTAGACAAGATGTGGTCATGAATCACTAAACGAGATTGGGCCGCATTTATGCGGCCCTTTTTTATCAGACAGCTTTTTCCTAGGAAGACAAAACCCCTTATATCACCTACTACAATAGCTAATTTCCTTCCTTTCAGCCTCGTTTATAAAACACTTCATTTGATACGGGATCATTATCCAATACAGTCCATGAATAGGACCTTATCATGATGAGAAAATATTTATCATTAATTGATCGAGATCACACTATACAACCCCACATCAATTGAGTTTAATATCGAATGATACTATTCTTATCACCAAGTTAAGAGGTTCATCATCAAATTAAAATTGATGCATGGGAATTAGACGAAGCCTTTTGTTACACGGACAGTTCTTTTACACGCGGCCCGCTTCGCAGCGTCTGCACTGTGTAAATCAGTATTATTCTCTGAAAGTTGACTATGGTCAGCTTTTTAAACTTGCAACACTCTGATATGGGCTGCATACCAGCTCGTGGAGACTTTTTTAATGTCTGATAAAAACAAATTTGGTCTACCTAGTATTGTCTTACTTGGCTTTAACGCCATCATAGGCTCAGGTATCTTCCTTCTTCCTAACGCTCTGTTCCAAAAAGCAGGCCCATGGTCTATCGCTCTGATCCTGTTCACTATGCTTATTGTATCGACCATTGCGGTTTGTTTTGCAGAAGCAGCTGGTCACTTTAACAAAAACGGTGCGGCTTACGTATACGTTAAAGCAGCATACGGCCCCTTCGCAGGTTTCCAAGTTGGTTTCCTTAAATGGGTAATGGCGTGTGTTGCATGGGCAGCTATGGCAGCAGCTTTCTCTACGCTATTGGTCAACTTTGCACCTGAAGTCTTCGACGGTTATCAGACTTACATCATTTCCACCATGGTCATTTTGCTTACCATCGTTAACATGACTGGCGTTGATGCATCTAAATACGTAAACAACGTAGCAACCATCGGTAAACTGCTTCCACTAGTCGTATTCGTAATCGTTGGTATTTTCTTCGTTAACTGGGAAAACGTAAGCTTTATCCCATCAGCAGAAACGCTAGCAGCAAGTGATTTTACCTTTGACACTGACATCATGGCTGGCGCAATTGTACTTTGTTTCTACGCTTTCACAGGTTTCGAAGGCCTAGCGACTGCAGCAGAAGACATGAAAGACCCTGCTAAAAACCTACCACGTGCAATCATGTTGGTAATGGCAATTGTATCTGCATTCTACCTACTGATCATGATGGTATGTATGGGTACGCTGGGTGGCGATCTTGCAAACACCAACGTACCAGTTGCTGACGCAGCGCGTGTATTCCTTGGTGAATTCGGTTTCATGGCGGTAATGATTGGCTCTATCGTATCTATCGCAGGTATCAACGTAGCCGCTTCTTTCATGACACCACGTACTCTAACTGCACTGGCTGACGATAAACTACTACCTGAAACTTTCGGTAAGAAAAACGACAAAGGCGTACCAATCTTCGCTATTCTACTAACTGGTATTGCTGCGCTACCTATCGCACTGTCTGGTTCTTTCACCACTCTTGCGGCACTATCTGTAGTGACTCGTTTTGCACAGTACATTCCATCTTGTCTAGCAGTACTGAAACTGCGTAAGATGTACCCAGAAAAAGAGCTGAACTTCAAGATCCCATTTGGTCCAGTAGTTCCTTACCTAGCAGTACTTATCTGTATCTGGCTGCTAACTTTCGCTGAAATGTACAAGATTATGATTGGCCTAGGCGCAATGGTTGCTATTACTCCTTTCTACTTCATGGCTCGTAAGAAATACGCCAAGCAAGCAGAAGCAGAAGGCAAACTAGCAAACGCTAACTAATCAAAAGGGGCGCTTATCATAAGCGCCCTTTCCTCATTTTAGGTTTTATTGTTCAGCAACATATAAGATGATGTTGAACAATGTGACTTATACATGTTTTAATGCTCCCACAATCGCTACAAACAATAGGGATAGGACCTAATTCTCAATGAATATTACATTGAACTTTTCTCACCTAATCAGCTTTATTTCTGAAGTCTTAGGGCCAACAGCTGAAATAGCTCTCCATGACCTCGAGACGCCGGAACATTCCTTGATCTATCTAAAGAACGGCCATATCACCGGTCGTCAGATTGGCGCTCCACTGACAGATTTGGCACTTAAAATGGTCAAAGAGACCACAGCTAAAGATCGCCCTTTTCAGGTAAACTACTCTTCGGTTAAAGGCAATGGTACTCGCTTGCGCTCATCATCCATGCTAATTAAGAATGAGGAAGGTAAAGCAACGCACATGTTGTGCCTCAACATTGACGACAGTCACTTCCGCGAAGCCCTCAATACACTCCAACACCTATTCCCGTCTTCAGACATCGAATCGGCTAAAGAGACATTTGTTCCTTCTATCCAAGATATCGAAAACCAAGCGATCTTGGATGTGCTCAAAGGGCGTGCGGTCGCAAGCATGAGCATTGAAGACAAAGCCCACGTCATTGCCGAACTGGATGAGATGGGCATGTTCCTGATCCGTGGATTCCGCCATAAAGCCGCCCGCGCTCTTGGTATTTCTGAGCAAACACTTTACCGCTATATGAAGCAAAACGGAACAGAGTTGACCAACTGATAGCGTGTCAAACTACTTCCTCAGCCACTGAATCTCAGTGGCTTTTTTATCTTCTCCTGACGCCCCTCTGCATATGAGCTATGGTTTATACATGGATTAGGACAGGAGAACCCCATGAAACCCGCTTTATACTTGTGCTGCTTTATCTGCCTTACCTTCTTTGCTGCCTCTAACTCCATGGCCAAAGAGGTTCGTATGGTGACGGTAGACTGGGCTCCTTTTTACAGCTCAGAACTTAAAGAAGATGGGGTTGTCACCGTCATCGCAAAAGAAGCGTTTAAACGAGCAGGTTATGACGCCTCTATTCGCTTTGTCCCATGGAGAAGAGCACTCTCTTTGGTTGAGTCTGGGGAATATGATGCGGTGATGGGGGCCTATTACAATGATGAGAGAGCGCAGAAATACATCTACAGTGAACCCATGTTCGATGTAGAGGTTGGACTGGTGACACTCAATTCGTTGGGCATAACTCAATACAAAAACCTACGCGAACTCTCTCCGTACAAAATAGGAGTAAGCCTGGGCTGGGCAAACGGCGACGAATTTGACCGAGCAAGTTACCTCGACAAACAAGAAGCATCGAACCAAATCCTTAACGTACGTAAGCTATTTCGAGGCCGGGTAGACATGATTGCCATTGCCTATGCGGTATTTCGCCATGAAGCGATGACCATGTATCCTGACAAAATTGGAGATGCCGTTTACCTCAACCCTCCATTGATGGTTGCCCCACTCTACATCATGGCGTCAAGAAATATTGAAAATGGGCATACGCTAATGGATGACTTCAATCAAGGATTACAACAATTGAAGCAAGACGGCAGTTACAAACAGATCCTAAGCCGCTTTGGCTATGACCAGTTCTAAGTCTTAGACAAAAAAAAGCCCCGCCCTAACGGACGGGGCGGATGAAACGGTTCATCCTGTTCCCAAATTTAAACGATATTCTGAAAGATGATCAGAGATAGCATGCCACTCAAAACAACCCACACAAGGTCAAAACGCAAGCTAACAATAGTACAAACAATCGCCGCTAGTACACGTGGATTCTCTAGAGTAAACATCATGTTAGAACCCGCGCCTAACACTTCAACCGCGATAATAGCTGGCAGCACGGTAATAGGTACAAACCGCAGTGTCTGCTTAACTCGAGCAGACATTTCAAACGAGCCAGCCATGCCAATCACACAAAATCGAATAGCAAAAGTAATCGCCGCCATCCCAAGAGTAAAAATTACAAAAGTTGAGTAGTTCATTTGCTTACGCCTCGCTGTTTGCTGGAGTGAGATTCGACTCTTGTTCAGGCTGAGTCGTGGCTTGTTGTTGAGCTTGGTCTAACGCTTGTTGCTTTTCTGCTTCTTCACGTTCTGTCGCAAGGTCCATTTGATAGCCAGCAAACACGCCTAGCGCCGCTGCAACCACTAAACCTAACGAGTGAGGTAAGCCAGAAAGTAAGATACCTGAAACCGTTGCAACGACGGCAGCAACAATACATTCACGGCTCTTCACTTGAGGGATAACAATTGCAATAAACGCCGCAACCATTGCAAATTCAAGACCATAGTTGGCGATGTCTGGGAATGAGCTACCTACCAATGCACCAAGCAAGTTAGCGATAACCCAGTTACCCCAAAAGCCAAACATTGCCGCGAGATAAAACCAATGACGGCCTTCTTTCTCTTTACGAACTTCGGTGATCGTAGACGCGTACACTTCATCCGTTAGACCGTAGGCCATCAACATACGAATGTGCAAAGGGTACTCTTTGGTGTGTTCAGACAAAGAGGCGCTGTAAAGTACGTGGCGTAAGTTAATGATAAATGTGGTTAACATGATCACTGCCATGCTTGCACCCGACTGAAGTAAACCCAAGGCAACCATTTGTGCCGAACCTGCAAAAACGGTAAATGCCCACAGCGTACTCTGAATGACATCCATCCCCGCTTGGATACTTACCGCACCAACGATAAAAGAAAAAGGAAAAGCACCAATACATAACGGAGCAATCGCTTTGAAGCCCGCATTCATCAATTGTTTTTTCATACCATACACACCATGAGTTAATGTCGAACCAAATATTGACCGCAACTTTATTTGACATAGAATTATTTGCAAGAACTTTATTTTGCAAATTTATTTTAAACTAGATCTAAATCAATTTTAACCCTAACTCCATCACATAAACCCAGAAAAACGTGATTTACGTCACGTTTGATGTGAAACGTAATTTCCTTTCTGCAATTTTTTTTGCATTATTGGCACCAAGATTTTTTGCAAGTGAAGTCAAAAGGTTTACAACAAACTTTTTATTTCACCAATTAACGTAATAGGTAAAACGAATGAAAACTGTAGTTACTTCTCAATCAGCTCCAGCAGCAATTGGCCCTTACTCTCACGGTACAGAGTTCAACGGTCTGATCTTTACCTCAGGTCAGCTACCTGTAGACAGCGCAACTGGTAAAGTTGTAGAAGGCGGTATCACAGAGCAAAGCGTTCAGTCTCTTAAGAACCTAGTAAGCGTTCTTGAAGCAGGCGGCGGTGACGCTGACACAGTTCTTAAAACAACTTGTTACCTTGCAAACATCTCTGATTTTGCTGCTTTCAACGCAGTTTACGCAGACGTTTTCAAAACAGATTGCCCAGCGCGTAGCTGCTTTGCTGTAAAAGACTTGCCACTTGGCGTTCTAGTAGAAGTTGAAGCTATCGCTCACAAAAAATAAGGGGCTGTTATGAAAGCTCAATGGAAACAATACATCGACATCATTAACTCAGTAGTAAAACCAGCGCTTGGTTGTACTGAGCCAATTTCAGCGGCATACGCAGGCAGCGCAGTAGCGCAAATGCTTGGCGGCGCACCTGATACTCTAAAGATCTTCGTATCAGATAACCTGTACAAAAACTCAATGGGTGTTTTCGTACCTGGTACTGGTAAAATTGGCCTACCAATTGCTGCCGCTTCTGGTGCTGTTGGTGGTGACTTCGACGCAGGTCTTGAAGTACTAGCAAAAATCACCGCTGAAGACGTAACTCAAGCTCAAGCAATGATTGACGCTGGTAACGTTGAAGTGTCTCGTGAGAAAACTGATGAGTTTATTTTCTGCCGCGCGATCGCGACGAAAGATGACAACACAGCTGAAATCACTATCAGCGGTGGTCACACTCGCATCGTAGAGAAAAAGCTAAATGGCGAAGTTACTTTTGTTACTGATGAAGCAACCGCGTGTGGTGGTACTTCTTCGGTATGTGAAGGGGTAGACATCAGCATCGAAGGTATCTACGAGTTCGCAACTCAAGCAGATTTCGCTGACATTGAGTTCATTCTACTTGCTCGCGACCTAAACGTTGCACTTTCTAACGAAGGCATGAACAACAAGTACGGCCTTGAGATCGGTCGCACCATGGCAAACAGCATGGACGATGGTCTGATCAGCCCAAGTCTATTTAGCAACGTAGCTATGTACACCTCTGCCGCATCTGATGCGCGTATGGGCGGTGCAACTCTGCCAGCAATGAGTAACTACGGTAGTGGTAACCAAGGTATTGCGGCAACGATCCCTGTGGTAAAAACCGCAGAATTTGTCAAAGCAGACGAAGACAAGCTAGCACGTGCGCTTATCCTTAGCCACCTAGGTGCGGTTTACATTAAGTCTCACTACCCACCGCTATGTGCATTCTGTGGTAACACAGCCACAAGCTCTGCAGCAGCAATGGCAATGGTTTACCTAAAAGGCGGTAGCTTTGAGCAATCTTGCGCCGCTATTAAGAACGTACTAAGCGATACGTCAGGTATGGTGTGTGACGGTGCAAAAGCAACCTGTGCTATGAAAGTGGGCAGCTCGACGCAAGCCGCAATGAAAGGTATGCTTTTAGCTCTAAACAACCAAGCAGTTGCAGACCAAGGTGTGATTGCAAACGATGTTGAGAAGACGATTCGCAACATCGGTCGCATGGTTAGCACAGGTATGGCTGTTACCGATAAAGAAATCATTGAAATTATGGCTTCTTAAGGTGCATAATCGCTACCCTCTTAATGGGGGTAGCGTTTTTCCATTAAGATGCATTCTTTATTATCAACTAAAAAACGCGCCAAAAGGAACCTTTCATGCTCGTCACATTATCCCTAAGTGACAAACTGATATTACAGGCTACGTTTAATATCGTAGACGGCATTTCCGCTATGTACGGAAACCACACGGAAGTTGCACTTCATAGCTTAGATATTGAAAACCCATCGATCATCAAAATCGCCAATGGCCACGTGACGGACCGAGATATCGGTGCCCCCATCACCAATTTAGCCATCGAAAAGCTCAAATCTGGGGTCGATGTATCTGAACCTTATTTTAGTAAAGGCCCACAGGGCAAATTACTGCGCTCTGTCACTACGGTGATCCGCAACGATATTGGCAAGGCGATTGGTCTACTTTGCATCAACTCTGATATGGATGCCCCTATCCATTCGCTATTTAGCAGCATGCTACCCAATACAAACTCAATTTCTTCCTCGTTAACCTCTCCTGAGACCTTTGCTAAGAGTCCGGATGAGATGCTTAGCGACACCATCGAAAAAATCCGTAAGGAAACCTTGCTCGACAAGTCGATTCCACCGCTCAAACGCAACCGAGTTATCGTAGAAAAACTCTACGACAACGGCACTTTCAATATTAAAGATGCCATTGTGATCACGGCGAACAACCTTGAAGTGTCTCGAGATACGGTTTATCGCTATGTGCGCGAGATTAAAAACGAACAGATGGCACGCGCCAACGAAATGCTATAGGTTGCGATTGGGGCTGGTGAGCAGGCGGGATGGCTTTCGCACGCTGTCACCAGCCTGCTTATTAACGCTACCCAGTCCTAGTTAGAGATGTTTAAGCTGCGATGGCCGAATAAGCGATGGCGCCTTGAGCCAAGTAGTAACTGGTCATTATTAGGTATTCTTTGGTTAGGCTTTTTTGACGAAAACGATTCATCGCTAAGGTTAAATCAGAAAACAAAAAGCTGAGCGCACCGACAAATGCAAAACTACTTGCCAGCGTTGACGTGGTCAGATAATACTCCCCCGCCGCCCACGCCATTTGGATAATCACCAGCATATAGACCGTCACTGGGATCAACATAGACTTCAGATCTGGCAACAGTAACAGCACTATCATGATACCTGCAGAAAAAAGCACCGCGGGTAACCACCACACCATCTCCGCACCTACTTGCCCCCAAAATGCCACGCTGTAGAACAAGTGGGCAATCAAAAATGCCAACAGCCCTTGAATAAATTTATCTTTTGGCAACATCAAGAACACATCACCCACAGCAGATAGCACTAATCCAGCGACAATCAGCCACATAAAAAAGCTCGGCTTGGCAAACATCACCACCCCTATCGCCATCAATAGGATAGGCATAGGTTTAAATAAGTAGTAACGCCAATTTGGGGCTTGCGCCAATGCGCTAAGATGCAATATAGCAGTGACTATAATGCCAATAGCCACTGCAATGCCTACCCAATCCGCCATAGTTTATCCTTCTCATCTCACTGTTTGCCACCAGCAGGCTATTTCAGCTATTAAACAGATACTTTGCTAACAACAAATTATCCTAGCAGTAAAAATTAATCAAATCTGTGAGTTAGGTATGAGGTAAGAGGCGAGTTTCGCCTCTCACTTCCAGCCAGAGGCGACAAAAATATCGAAGTGAGAGTCAACTTGGGGGCAGTAAGTTAGCATGTAATCTTGGTGAGCGGCAATGCGCCCATCGACCAACGACTAGATTTGGTCTAAGCCCAACTCGCCACTGCGTGGATTTTATTGCCAATCAACGCAGTGAATAGAGTGCTGGTCGGCTTATTCCATAAAGTCTTGTTGTTCGTGGTGAGAAGTCATTTCTTCATACGCCTTTAAGGCATGAAATTTCTCTACCACTGCAATGTAATCGTGTGGGTCACTGCTTTTATGCAAGCCTGTATCCACACTGCCAACGTCAGCCGTCGGGCTCAGTACAGTGCGCAGTTCTACTTGCGGCGCCATCACATAAGCAATGATAAAAATAATCACAAACATTGGTAACCCAGCATAAATTGGGTGGAGCAAGATCCCTACAAAACCAAAGACGAATCCTATCAACAATGAACGCTTTATTTTGTCCGCCATGGTGTAATTCTTGACGTAAAGCTCGTCCATTTTTGAGATTGCAATCACCGAGTCCTCAACTTTGAGGCCGGCCGAAGTCATATAAGGGGCTTCCACTTTCTTAAACATCTGAACTTCCCAATTCCTTTGCGACATGTTGCGGCTATTTATATAACGCTATCATATAAGTGCCTGATCTTATGTGCTCACATCGACAAAGTCATTAGCTAAAAATGAGATTTCACCCTCATTTAGTCGCATTTTTTATTGTAGATTTAGCCCGGTAACACGATCAAACCGAATGGTTCTAGTAATTGCTCTTGTTGCCAGTCGCAGATTTTCACCCCTTCTAATGATACTCGGCGAATATCTAAACCTTGTAGCTCTACGTTCGTTAAATCGCAGTTTTCTAAACGAAAAGTCCCCCAGCTTTCTGGTGAAAACTCCCCCCGCGAAAGATCGGAGCCACGTAGCGAGGCATTGTTTAAGTTGGCGCCACTCCACCGATTTTCAAACAGCTCACACTTTTCTAGGCACGCCATCTCGAAGTTACTGTATGACAAGTTACACCCGGTAATGTACGCCGAACAAAAATAGACTTGATGACTCACTCGATTGGTAAAATTCGCCTTAAGGAAATTGACACCTTTCATGTCGCAATTTCTAAATTCAGCGCCAAAACAGTTTGCCCCAACAAAGTAGCCAA
>Ga0209379_10001378_pt1 | contig 16176 bp, 14 predicted proteins | sample tdDd001_FD_187124 | JGI IMG/M metagenome (GOLD analysis project Ga0209379, IMG submission 187124) | Marine sediment microbial communities from the Atlantic coast under amendment with organic carbon and nitrate - tdDd00.1 (SPAdes)... | ecosystem: Environmental > Aquatic > Marine > Coastal >...
CGGCAGAGGAAATGAACTCGATCTCAATAAAATGAGAAAATCAGTTAATTTTTGTGTGGTACGGCTGTGAAGGCATGTGTAAAGACGGCGCGGCATTTCGACGTAACGGCACGTACACTTGCTTTAATTTCACCGAAAAATTCGCTGCAGGGGCAGGCACCACGTTCCAGGTACAGCGTGCACAGTTTGATAAAGTTCTGGCTGATGAAGCGGCAACGCAAGGTGTCGAAATTACATATCAGCACTTTAGCCGTGGTTGACGCGGACCTGCAGACATATCAAATCGAAGCCGATTTTGTGCTTGATACGACCGTGCCAGCCAAGACTGAATATCCGAACCCTGTAGGTGAGATTGGGGGGTATTCTGCCAATGTCACCACATTGTGCTGCAATAAATTTGCCTTGCTGGGTAATGTGGGTGAATTTTGGATCCGGTCTTCTCATCAGGGGTGACTATTGCGATGAAATCATCAGAGTTGGCCGGATCTGCTGATCAAGCACTTCAACGGAGAAATCGTCGATTGGCAACGTGATTATGCATGGGATACAACCAACCCGTTTATAGCCCAACCACAGCACCGCTTGCGTATGATTGCAGAGATCTGCTGCGGGGCCTAGCAGTGTTTTTCTCATGTACCTACTTTGGCGAACACCGCCCTAGATGGTATCCTTCCTGCCCAGTTTTAATGTTGTGCCGGAAAAGTAATGAATTTTAATCGTATTGTCTGCTTTGACCTCGAAATGTGTTGTTGGAATGATGGGCGGGAGTCGAGGACCGGAGAGATTATCGAGATTGGCGTAGCCGAGCTGGATTTGGTAACTGGTGAGATTGTTCGTCGAGCGCAGCATTATGTGACACCGGAGCATGATGACGTTTCTCTGTTCTGTACCGAGCTGACAGGTATCAAGCCGGAGGTCATTGCTAAAAATGGCAAGCCATTGGCAACGATTCTAAAATCGATTGAACAGAAGTTTGGCGGTCGACATAAAATTTATGCCGCCTGGGGACGTGACGATCTGATTTTGCGCGCTGAGTGCAAAGAGAAAGGGCTCAAGGTTCCGTTTAACGAGTATTTAAATTTGGCGACACTGTTTCGCTTGCAACGTCATGTAAACAATAAGCGCTGCGGTCAACGTGCGGCAATGGAGATGGCAGGTGTCGAGTGGGAAGGTCGCCAGCATTCAGGCTACGTTGATGCCTATAACCTTGCCCGTCTCGCCAAAAAATTATTCATCCCGCCGAATGAATAATCCTTAATTTTATTAATGAAGCCGCACTATGCGGCTTTTTTCTTGCCTTTTATACCTGAATTTTATTGATAGCGACCTGTTTAATATGAGCTTATGCTGTAAAATTCATATCAAATTGGTTTTATAAGGTGTTGAAGGTATGGAGATTGAGTTTACCGAGTGTGACATTCCCATAAGAAATGAACGTACGCAGGCTTTGTTTCCTCGTAGCGATATCATGAATGAAGAAAGAACACACGAAGAGCTAAGGTGCTGGTGGAATGTTCCTTTTGTTGATGAGCTCAGTTATGTCGAAACGGGACAGATTGGCGTTTATGTACTTGATGGGGCCACGTGGGATTGTCCTAGACGGATCTCAGAGCATCAGGATGTTAGCGAGGCGTCGGCGGCAGCAAGCTTCTATATTCGCCACTCTCCAATATTCCGTTTTTTCGATGAGCCCTATAAGCCAGTTGCGAAGGTGGGGCATTTGCTGGAAATGAGTTCGCTGATTAACGGGAAGCTTGGTAGGCCCACAGAGCAAGAGCTGTTTGATACTATGTTTAGCTGGTTGCCTGAAGAGGTTAATCAACCTGTGGAACAGTAAGTCATACCGTTAATGTGGCGGTATGGCTATGGTATTTGTGGCTTTCTTTAAATACTCCATAGTCATGCCTACCGGAAGCCAGCGGCTTTTTACCGCTACAGATACATCTGTCATTATTCTGCCCGCGAGCTCTGCCATATTACACATCGCAACTGTATGGACTGTGTTGGTAAGCCTTTAGATTTTTCCTCATGGAAAGATCACTCTTTCTTATCAGGAATGATTCTTAATCTATACAATCTGAATGTGAAATTATGAATATAATTCAATTGCTTAGTTGTTGTACTGGTATCTCGAAAGAAAAGCGATTGTATAGGTGACACGGGTATTTTCCTTAAATGTCTGACAATAGAGTTATAATGTCTTTTTAGAGATATTTATATCTAAAATGACCTGCCAAACTATGACGTAGATGAATAATAATTCATGCGAAAACACCTGAAAACGTATTGTAAAGGCAGGCCATGTTCTACTTATTTCCGTTGTTAACAGTTTCGATTTGGGCAGGGAATGCCATTGTAAACAAGCTTTCGATCAGTGTAATTGATCCGGGAGCGATTTCCTTTTACCGCTGGTTTGTTGCCATGTCGGTACTTACGCCGTTTGTCCTGGGTTCGGTATGGCGTAACTGGTCAACGATCCGTCGTTATATCCCCAAGCTAGCTTTTTTGGCGTTACTAGGCATGGTACTGAACCAATCGCTGGGTTACTTTGCGGCTGAAACCACGACAGCTACCAATATGGCATTAATTATTTCTTTGGTGCCACTTATCAGTATGTTTCTGAGCGTGCCGCTATTGGGCCAACGTTTGCTGCCGTTGGCTATTGTCGGTGCCGTATTATCCTTGGCTGGATTGGTATTGATGCTTAGCCATGGTGATATCCGTCATCTGGCGGAACAAGGTATTACGGTGGGCGACGCCTTGCTGTTGCTGGCGGCGTTTGTTTATGCGCTGTATTGTGTTTTGCTGAAACGTTGGCAGATGCCGCTGAGCACTTGGCAGTCTGTTTATGTTCAAGGTGTGCTGGCTGTATTGATGCTAATTCCACTGTTTTTGAACAGTGAGCGGGTGGAGATCACGGCAGAGTCGCTACCTTTGATTATGTATGCAGCCATTCCGGCGTCGGTTATAGCACCGTGGTGCTGGATGCAAGGGATCCAGCGCCTGGGGGCGGATCGTACTGCTATGTTTATGAATCTGATGCCTGTTATTACCGCTGGTATCGCGAGCGTGATGTTGAACGAACAGCTTGCAGCCTATCATTATATTGGTGGTGGCATGGTATTGGCGGGAGTGGTGCTGGCCCAGCGTAAACCGAAAGTCATGGTTCAGCAATTGGCTACAGCGTAAGCTACCGGATAGAACCAAGTACGCAATAGACAGCGGCAAGAACCTTAGGTTGTTGCCGCTTTTTAATGTTGTTTCGGCTAGCTCTTCGAGCTAAGCATGATGACGGCAGCCATGGCTAAAAAGGCACTCATCATCAGGAAGGCATCGTTATAGGCCATGATCGCCGCGTCACGCTGCATGGTTGCCACTAAAGAGGCTTGAGCCTGTACCATTGCCGTGTTGGCATCACTACCTGCCTGTACAAAATAACTGCTTTGCTGCAATAGTTGTTGCCAGGCATTGGAGCTGACACTCGGTACTGATTCTTTTATGTGGGCCAGGTGTTCCCGGGTTTTGTTGTCGAGCATTGTCGCGATGATTGCGATGCTGAATGCACCACCAAGGTTACGCATAACATTGGTGAGTGTCGAAGCATCTGGCGTATCTGCTTTGCTGATCCCCTGCATGGCAACAAGCGACAGCGGCACCATGATGAAAGGACTGCCGATGGCACGAAGTAGCATCGAGAAAATCAGCTGTTGCCCGCCAAAGTCAATGCTCATGTGAGTGTTGACGTAGCAGCTTAGTCCAAACATTATAAAACCAAACGTCACCAAATACTTTGGCTTGATGATATTGGTCAGCTTAGGCACCAGCGGAAAAATTAATAGCTGTGGAAACCCCATCCACATAAGTACCTCGCCGATTTCCATTGCATTGTAGTGCTGAATTTGAGTCAGGTAGAGCGGCAAAACATAAATCGAACCTAGCAGAGCCATTCCGAGGATCAGATAAGCCAGGCATGACATGGCAAATTGCCCATTTTTCAGCAGTCGCAAATTGACCAGCGGTTTCTTGTGTTGCAGTTCATTGATCACAAAGTACACTAGGCTGACGGCGGAAATGGTAGCCAGCGTGACAATAAAATCAGAGTTGAACCATTCCTCGCGGTTACCGTCTTCCAATACTACTTCCAGGCAACCCAGGCCTAGAGCCATGGTAACAATACCAACCCAATCGGCTTTTAACAGGCTCTGGATATTCAGCGGCTCATCGTCCAGACCATAGCGCACCATAGTGATCAGCAGGATTGCAGGTGGAATATTGATATAGAAAATATAGTGCCATGATAAGTTCTCCGTCAGCCAGCCACCAAGCGTTGGCCCGATTGACGGAGCGAAGGTAGCAGTAACGCCGAACATCGCCATACCAATCGCTCGTTTGTGGACCGGCAACAACTGAACGACCAGAGAAAACGCCAGCGGGATCAAGGCGCCACCACTAAACCCCTGCAATGCCCGAAACGTAATCATCGAGGTCATATTCCACGAAATTGAACACAGCAGTGATGACAGGGTGAAGATCACTGTCGTCCAGGTCAGATAGCGACGTTTGCCCAGTGCCATTGAGAGCCATCCGCTCAGCGGAATCGCAATCATCTCTGCCACCAGATAAGAGGTCGAAATCCATGAGCTTTCGTCCAGCGTTGCCGAGAGTGCGCCCTGAATATCTTTCAGAGAAGAGTTGGTGATCTGGATATCCAAAATAGCCATAAATGCGCCGATCAGACCACCGATCAAGGCTATCCAGTGACGACGTGGTACATCGTTTCGTGACTGATCTGCCTGCTCAATGTGCGATATAGACGGCTGCTCCGTGGCAGTGACTGAGGAATTCATTGGGTTAGCCTCGGGTATCTACAGTGGCTACAACGGAAAGACCCGGAATCAATCGCCCTTGTAGCTGAGCAGAATCGACGATGGTAATTTTTACGGGGACGCGCTGGACGATTTTGGTGAAGTTTCCGGTCGCGTTTTCCGGAGGTAACAGGGCAAATTTAGCCCCTGTTGCCGGTGAAAAGCTGTCGACAATACCTTCCAATGCCTGGTCTGGGAATGCATCCAATTCGACTTTTACTTTTTGGCCCTGATGGATCTCAGCTAACTGGGTTTCTTTAAAGTTGGCCTCAATCCAAACATTCGATGTCGGTACCAGACTCATTAGCGGCATGCCAGGTTGCACATATAAGCCGATTCGCAGGCTGCGTTTGCCGACAATACCGTCAACTGGCGCATAAATATTGGTATAGCTGAGATTGAGTTGTGCCTGTTCAAGTTGAACATTGGCTTCGCCGACAGATGCTTCTGCCTGTCCTATCTGGCTGGCAATGACAGCCAGCTGATCTTTGGCTGCCTGATAGCTGGCTGATGCTTCGTCAAGCTGGGCCTTGGTCACTTTCAGGTGAGAAGTGGTACTGTCTAGTTCGTCCTGTGAAGAGTAATTGCGCTTGAGCAGGCTACGGGTACGGTTAACCTGTTGCTGCGCTCGTTCATATTCGGCACTGGCCGAGGCGATTTGGCTTTCAGACTGGCGGATCAGGGTTTTTTGTAATTGCTGCTGAGCGGTCAGGTTGCTGATGGCTGCCTGGCTGACGGCAATATTTGCCTCGGCTTTGTCACGGGCCGCGATAAAATCTCTTTCATCAATTTTTGCCAGGAGCTGTCCGGCTTTGACTGTTTGGTTGTCAATGACATACGAGTTGGTGATGTAACCGGATACCTTGGGACTGATATTGGTGATATCACCCTGCAGGTAGGCGTTGTCTGTCGATTCAAAGAATTGTCCGTAGCTAAACCAATACCCGCCGGCACCAAGACCCAGGGCCAGCATGATTAAGGTTGCGATCAGCGGCGCTTTGTTCTTTTTGGTTTGTGGGGTATCTGTCATGAGGGCCTCTTCTGGTGATCTGAAATATTGTGATTTTTTTGTGTTACAGAGTGTAAATGATAATGATTAGTTGATTAGATAGGAGAAAAAGGAAACACTGTTGCAGATATCTAACTAATGGGTGGCGGAATGGATCTCAATACCATTGCTATTTTTTCTCAAGTTGTTGAATGTGGAAGCTTTACCCAAGCAGCTGAAGCTCTGGATTTAACGAAATCGACCGTAAGCCGCAAAGTGGCCGAGCTTGAACAACACTTAGGTGTGCGATTGATCACACGTTCAACCCGCAGCCTAACACTGACCCCGGAAGGTGAGACTTTCTATCAGTCTTGCATGCAGATGCTGGAGATCATGGGGCAGGCTGAACTTGAAGTGACAGCTAATCAAGATCTGATACGAGGACGGCTTAATGTGGTTATGCCTGTCGAGGTGGGCCAGCAGGTGTTTGGTCCTTATATCAATGAGTTCCTCAAGTTATACCCCAATGTAACAGTCCACCTTGAGCTAACAAATCGTGAAGTCGACATCATCGGCGAGGGGATAGACCTGTATACTCAGGTTGGTGAAGTGTCTGATTCCAGCATGGTTGCCCGAACGTTTTATTCCTCAAAGCGGGTGATGGCTGCAAGCCCGTACTATCTTGCGCAAAATGGTCAGATCATCAGTCCTGATGATCTGAAAGCTCCTCACTATCAGGTGAAAATCTATAATAAAGCCGTAAAGCTACCTAACTGGCATTTGATGCAAGCCGATAATGAAGTGTCCATTGATTTACCTTATCGGCTTAGGGTTAATACGATAACGGCTTCCTTAATGGCTTGTCTGGACGGTTTAGGTATTGCTCTATTGCCGGAGTTTCTCTGCCGAGAACATTTTGCCAGTGGCAAACTGGTGCACCTACTACCGGACTGGGAAATGCCGGAGGCACCGATTAGCTTTGTCTATCCACAACGTAAGTTGCTCCCTAAGCGACTGAGGGTTTTTATCGATTACTTAATCGAACGATTTGAACAGCGCGATACGACGAATATGATGAGAGACAAACCAGAGTAGTTATAACAATTAGCGGAATGGCAAAATTATCGAGCTTATCATCCGGCTGGTATCGATGGTCACTAAGCCGTAAAAACATACGGTGAAAATAGACTTTACAATGTAAATCAGAACCGGTGACGATAGCCGAGTGTGAATGCGATATCGGTACTGTTATCCATGTTGAAGACATTTTCAATCATAGATATTTCAATGGCACTGCTTTTCATGTGATAACGATAGCCGAGCAGTACTTCATTGGATGGTTTGGAAAGATCAGAGGCCGCATCGGTTGCTCCTTCATAGATATGATACTCGAAAAGCAGGCGATGCTTTTCATTTAATTGGAGCTGGTAGCCTGCACCGATTGCGTAAGCCATGGTGTTATAGGGTATATCTCCCAGCACTTCGTCGTTACGTCGGTAGGACAGGCCAAGTAGGCTGTAAAACAGATGTTTATTGCGGCGATAGCTGTAGTTGAGCTGTAATGCCTGTTCGAAATTGCTGGTTTCAAACGGGCCGCTAGGCACATAGTTATAGTACAGCGAACCACCGATAGATAGACCATGATGCTTGTTTTCTATCAGTTGGTAACCGGTATAGAAGGTTAGCGCGCTGCCTAGAGTTTCACGATTGAAATCATGAATTTCAACCCCGTACTGTGGCACTGATATATCAAAAGAATGCTTGTCGACTTCATCCCTGCCGTTCTGGCTGAGACCAAATATGTCGTGAAAGGCTGAAGTCAGGCTGTCTAGGTGATTGTTGGCAGCAAAGCGAAACGTATAATCGAGCTCGACAACCCATTTGTTACTGATCTGCCACAGGCCGCCAATGGATAGCGCGTTCTGATAGTAATCGGCGTTGTACTCTTCGGTATGTGCCCAGACACTGGCAATTGTTGCGGTGGTGTAGAGTTCCACCGTACCGGGTTGGTAGCTAAAGCCATTGCGCATTAGCGGCGTCAGGCTATTGGATTGTATGGGAGACTGGGCGTAGGTCTTCAACGGACCGTAGTCATCAAAGCGGGCAATGTCCTCTGCTGCTGCATAGTGGGGGCTACAGAGTGCTGCTACTCCAGATAAAGTGTATATCGTGATACTGCGTGTATTCATCACAATGCCATTTTGCCTTGGTTGTTATTGTCGTTATAAATGTTTCGATGGGGATCATGTATAACCTAGCTTGCCTGACCACTTTCTGAATCAGTATAAAATAGTGATGAAAAAGAAACTTTTACTGATGAGCAGGGTGGACATTTTCCTTGATCACTACTCTTGAGTGTAGCGAAGGGTTATCGGTCGTGGTTGTTCAGTTGTGCAATCTTTTCTTACCTTCGAGATGGGATGAATGTGTGTTGTGTATGGAGAGGCGAGCAGAGCAGGAAGCTGCAGGGAACAACCGTTAGGGCTTCAGGAAAAGCTCACTTAATACATAAGCGTCATCGAAGTGCCTTTCACCAATAAAGGCAATGGCATGGTGGCCCACCTGACGCATTGTCCCAGGCGACTTCACGCCAAAGGGCCATAGATATAGGCGCTCTAGGCGTTTGCTGGCCATCAGCATTCCTTGTTCGTCAAACAAGCTTTTGTATTGGCCTCCCTGTATCGGCATGCTGCGCAACTGCTGGTAGTTGAGTACGTTCAAATGGCGGGCCTGAGAGCTGCTATGGCTCCAGTGCACCCCTTTAACCATATGATCCCCATTGGTAAATGTGACCCGTAGTGTTTGGGCATTTTGTTTCGGGTGTATTCGCATGGTTATAGGGGCTTCTATATTCGTATTTCGTGTGGCGAATGCTAATTGTTGATCCAGGGCAAAAACCATATGGTAGCAGCCGCAATGGTGAATACTGTCAAGGATATAAGGCTTACCTTGGCTGTCTAAGGTGAGCCTGACGAGAATCCCGTCGAACTGTCCGGCATAGGGATCTAGCGAGGCTTTGGCCGTTCGGTTAGCAAACCAAAGGCTGTAATTTAATTGAAGCAAAATTTTGCCGTGAAACTGGGTATAGCTTTGGCTGACATAGAGAGTGGGCTTGTTGGTATTAACCCGAGGCTGACCATTGTGTTGGTATTCTAATTGTCCGGGTTTGTCATCGAGGGATACCGTTTCAATGAGAAACTCTGGCGCATAATGGTTTGCCAAACGGGCTATTTGCTTGTTCGAAAGCAGCGGCCAACTCAGCGGTGTCAGCTGGGTTGCTTGTTGGAACCAGCGGTGAATTTCTTGCTGGTTGAGAGGGGACTTCTCCGTGACGGCATAGGTAACATTGTCATCATGCAAAGGCTGGATAAAACCACTGATTATTCGCTTCTTTTCTGAATCAATGGAAGGCGTCGCCAGCGATTTGCTTATAGGGTAAAGCCCGAACACACGTTGCCAACTTTGATAGTCTGAAGGAATTGTCGGAGGACGCTGCTGTAAATGAAGCCAAAATTGACGGTCATTGATTGTCGAGGCTGTTAGCTGCTGGGCGCATTCCTCATTGCTTCCAAGCTGAAAGCCAGCCTTATTCGGTAGGTTTTGGAATTCAACCTTCCTTTGTATTTCGGCCTGCCGGGCAACATAGCGTAGCCATTGTTTCTTGCTTTGAGGCGAAATCAGGCCAGGGATAAGTGACACACTAAAACGGTCAAAAGCGAGGTGAGGATAGCGGGGTGTCCACAGCAGCTGTGCATCCTGTACACCCTGTTGCTGAACGGCCCGTTTGAAATCTACGAGTTGAAATGCGCAGTTCTGTACGGATGTTGGGTAGTGCTGAAGCTGATCAGATACTGTCTCCGGTATTGGTTCCGGCAGGCTGGTGCACGAAATGATGCCAAAGCAGATGATGATCAGAGCCATTAAACGCATAAACGGAACCCACAGATTTATTTCCCTATAAGTTTAACCATGATAAAGGATTTGTGGTGTGATACTCCCTTAAGATATTACTAAAGCGGTCGCCTATGAATTAATAAGGGTGGCAATTAAAAATGCAATTTCATGAAGGATCGTATCACTATTTCGGTATCCACGATAAATGGATCTGAACACTTCCATTTAGGGAAGACGAAACAAAAAGCTTTTCGCTGGGCTGTCGCTTCACTGTTGGTCGCTTCATTACTGATTGCTGGCACAATTGTATACCTTATTAACGAGGTCTATTTTTCCAAAGTTAAGCAAGAAGAGCTAGAAAACCAGTCCTATTCGTTAAGTGAGGATCTCAATACGCTAGAGCAGCTCAGAACAAAGCTTGAGCACGAGCTTGATGAACGAGAAAACCAGTTGACCATGGTGTCTGAGCGATTGGGAAGCCTGGAAAATGTGCTTGGCGTCAATGCCGACGGAGACATGCAGTTAGAGTCCCGCCTGGATGTGGCTGAGCTCAATTCGGCAGTCAGAGTGGCTATTCTGAAGAGTTTACCTAACGGGGCTCCTGTTAAGAATGCCAGGCAGTCATCTCAGTTTGGTGTACGCATACACCCGGTGACAGGTACTAAACGTTTGCACCGAGGGTTGGATTTTGCGGTGAATATTGGTACGCCAATCTACGCTCCTGCTGACGGGGTTGTCGCGACAGTACGGCCGAATAACAAAGGGTCAGGAAATTTCCTGCGATTGCAGCATTCCTTTGGCTTTACATCGTCATATTCACATCTGAAAAAATTTGCTGTCCGAAGTGGCGATTTTGTCAGCAAAGGTGATTTGATTGGATATTCCGGCAACTCAGGCCTGTCATCTGGTCCGCATTTGCATTATGAAGTTCGCTTTATTGGTAGGGCTCTCAACCCTCGACCATTTGTGGATTGGGATATAAATAATTTTGAACATATTTTTGAAAAAGAGAAAAAAGTTAAATGGGTATCTTTAACAAACAAAGTAAAGCAACAAGTCAGTATGCAACTACAACTGTCATTGCAAAGGGATGCAATATCACCGGCGAATTCCAGCTAGCGTGCGATATTCAGGTTGATGGTATTATTGAAGGTAAGCTACGTATCGAGAAAAACTTAGTCGTTAGCAAATCCGGGCGCCTTAAAGGTGAAATTTACGCCGATAAAATCATTGTAAATGGGCTTATTGAAGGTACTTGCTACGCCAATGCCATTGAAATTATCGATAACGGTAAAATTTCAGGCACAATTTACTGTGATAACTTGAGCATTGAACAAGGTGGTAAGTTTTTCGGCAGTACACATCCAGCAGAAAAAGAGCAGGTTGTAGAGCTAACACCGAAAGGCAAGACAGAGACAAAATCAGTAAAGAAGCAGATAGATAAAAAAGCAAGTAACGAATGATGAGATATTAATGTGGACTAGTCCAGATGTAACCTGTCAATTTACAAAAAATGGTGCAACCTGACAGGTTACTCTAACTCGTTTTCAGGAAAATGAGTTAGAGTAACCAATTCGAAAATGACATCTATTCATTCTTTTAAAAATGTAATAACCGCACTTTAGGCTAGACACGAGAGAGTGGAGGCCATACGTCTAACGACAAACTGATATTAGTGTTAATGGAACCATTGAGCATTTTCTGAACGCTTCAAGGCTTTGTTGACCAGATCGGTCTATTCTTATTTGTAATATGCATCCCATGTACCCAGTAATGATTGATCATTCAGTTAAGTGATGAATGATTAATTTGAAAGTGCGGGAATTTGCACATGACGTTAAATTCTCTGAAAGAAGGTATAAAGTCAGAGTGTGTTGGCCAAAATCCAGAGATTTTGGATCCTACTGATCAGGGTTCTGACGGCTTAACGCAAAAGAAGGCAGAAGAGAGACTGAAAGAATATGGTCTCAACCGCCTGCCTGATCCTCCGATGCCCGGTTATGCACTAATCTTTGTTCGGCAGTTTTTCAGTCCATTTATCTATATCCTGGTTGTTGCCGCCATTATTTCATTTATTTTGGGACAAAATCCCAGTGGTTTTTTTATCATTGTGGTGCTGACCCTTAATGCCATCATAGGTACCGTTCAGGAGTATTCGGCACAACAATCAGCGGTGGCGTTACGCAATATGATCAAAGGGGTGGCTCATGTTATCCGCGACAGTATCGCCCGTACTATTGATGTTGAAGAAATTGTACCGGGTGATCTGATACTGCTCTCTTCCGGCGATAAGGTTCCTGCTGACGTAACTCTTATCAGCAGCCAGAATCTTGCTGTTGACGAGTCGATGCTAACAGGCGAATCTCTGGCGGTAAGTAAAAATGCGATGGCTACGGTTGATGACGATGCGCCGATTTCTGAAAAGATAAACCAGTGTTTTGCGGGGAGTATTATTACCCATGGCCGTGCGCAAGCCATTGTTATAGCAACCGCTACCAATACCGAAATTGGTCGTATCGCTCGTCATGTCACAAAAGAGCGTGTTTCCGAACCCCCATTAATGATCCGCATTCGGGCTTTTACCTATCAGGTTGCTGGCGGTATTTTTATGGCCATCTTAACGCTTACGGTCATGATGTTGCTGAAAGGGAGCTATACCTCAGAGGCCATTATTTTAATGACTATTGGCCTTGCCGTCTCGGTAATACCGGAAGGGTTGCCCGCAGCATTGACTGTTGCTTTGGCAATAGGCATGAGGAGAATGGCCAAGAACAATGTCATTATCCGCAAACTGATTGCCGTGGAATCACTCGGTTCATGCACATTTATTTGCTCTGATAAAACGGGCACATTAACCGTGAATGAGTTGACGATCCGTCAAGTTGTATTGCCTGATAGCAAGGTATTCCAGGTAACGGGAGAGGGGATCTCACCGGGGGGGGAGATTTGTGGCAATACCGAACAACAGCACCTGCAGCAGCTGTGTATTGCAGGAGCTCTGGCTAATGAAAGCCACCTTAGTTATGCCGGGGGAGAGTGGGTATCGGACGGTGATATTGTTGACGTTGCATTTCTGGTGCTAGCCAAGAAGCTGGGTATGTCAATTACTCAGCTGCGGCAACAGCAAACTCAGTTGGAGCTTATTCCTTACGAACCAGAAAAAGCCTACAGCGGGAGCGTAAATTTTGATGGTAACAGAGCTTGGTTATACGCCAAAGGTAGCCCTGAAAAAATGCTCAGTATGTGTAGTCAAATGGAAACGTCATCTGGTTCGGTACAAATTGACAAGGCTCTGATCGAAGACCAATTTGAATCTCTTGCAAAACAAGGCTATCGAATTATTGCCCTTGCGAAGAGGGAAGTGATCGAAAATAGCCATAAGCGATTAGAGCAGATGAGCTTTTTAGGTATGGTGGCCATGATTGATCCTGTTCGTCATGAAGCTTTTGGTGCTATAACCCGGTGCCGTGATGGTGGTATTGAAGTTGCGATGATCACAGGAGATCACCCCGCGACAGCAAAGTCGATTGCAATAGAGCTTGGTATGTGTGAGCAAGATGCCCCGGTAGTGACCGGTGACATGATCCACCAGGCCAATGCCAAAGGCCCAAAAGCCGCAGATGAATTAATCCGGCCAGTCCGCGTTTTTGCCCGTATTGAGCCGCAACAGAAAGAGCAGATTGTTGATAGCTTCATGCGTCAAGGACATTTTGTGGCGGTAACCGGAGATGGTGTGAACGATGCTCCGGCGATGCGTCAGGCTAATACTGGCATCGCGATGGGAAAACGCGGCACAGATGTCGCTAAAGAAACCGCAGACCTCATTATTACTGACGATAATTTTGCCTCTATTGTGTCCGGTATCGAGCAAGGCCGTGTGGTATACAACAATATACGCAAGGTTATTGCCTTATTGGTGGCAACCGGATTTTCAGCTCTCTGGCTGTTTTTCCTTTCAGTTCTTGCTGGGTTGCCTATGCCCATGATTGCAGTCCAACTTTTGTGGTTGAATTTAGTTGCTAATGGGTTGCAGGACGTCGCATTGGCGTTTGAACCTAAAGAAGGCAATGAATTAACTTGCAAGCCAAGAAAGCCCAGCGAGCCGATTTTTGAAAAATTAATTATCGAGCATATCGTGGTTTCTGGAACTGTAATGGGGGGGCTGGCATTTGTCCATTATTACCTGGCTCTTGAAGCTGGCCAACCGGTGGAGGAGGCGAGAAACCTGACCCTTATGCTGATGGTATTGTTTGGCAATATTCACGCGCTAAATAGCCGTTCTGAAACGCTGTCATTATTTACATTGCCATTATTTGCTAACCCATTCTTGATGTGCGCTGTTCCTATCGCCCAACTGGTGCATATTGCAGCCATGTACACTCCGGGTATCAGTGATGTATTAGTAATTCAGCCGATTTCTTTAGCCCAGTGGATCCAACTGCTGCTGATTGCTTCCAACTTATTCGTTGTTGAAGAACTGCATAAATGGTGGCGTCGTCGGTCTCAGAAGGCTTTGCTGCAACACTGAGCTAATGCGAAAAATAACCCCCTCTAAACTTGTTGTTTAGAGGGGGTCATATTTTGTCAGTTAATCCATCAAGCTAATGATGGGTCTCTGATTATGCTTAGTCGTTAAGAGGCAGTTTGCCTTCCCAAACGATTTGGCGGTAACGGTCGGCATTGGTATCGCCTTCGGTGCTGAAAATCATAACGACAGCATCTTGGTCAAGGCCAATGTTTTGCGCGATTTTCTGACCTTCCGGATGATTTGCCAGTAGGTGCAGCAGACCCATTGTGATTGCGCCTGACTCACCGCTGGTGACTGCCGTATCGCCGTGTAAAGGGTTGCCAAGGATACGCATCCCTGTTGCGGCAACATTATCGTCTACAGAGACGAATACATCGCTGCAATCACGTAGAATTGGCCAGGTAACTGGGTTTGGTTCGCCACAGGCCAGTCCGGCCATGATGGAGTTTAGGTCGCCCGTTACGTTGACCATGTTGCCGTCTTTGCTTGATCCAGAGCGGAAGATGCAATCAGCAGCACTTGGCTCGGCAATAACGGTTTTAAAGTTATCTGCACCCAGTTTGTCAGCCAGGTAGCCCAGAACGCCACCGGCCATAGCGCCAACGCCAGCCTGAAGCATAACGTGTGTCGGCAGGCCTTCAGGCATTGCGGTTGCTTGCTCAATGGCTTCGTCGGCCATTGTCATATAACCCTGAGAAATCCAAGTCGGAATTTTATCGTAACCTTCCCACGCCGTATCCTGTACCAACATCCAGCCGTTTTCTTCGGCGGTCTTGTTGGCGAGGCGAACCGTATCATCGTAGTTAACATCGGTAACGATACACTCGGCACCTAGCCCCTTGATTCGGTTGACACTGGCTTGTGCCGAGCCTTTTGGCATGTATACCACGGCTTTCTGGCCCATTTCGCGAGCGGCCCATGCTACGCCTGTACCATGGTTGCCTGCGGTCGCGGTGGTAAATACCAGCGGCTTGTCTAACTTCGAGGCAACGGTTTTCAGGTCGATTTCAGAAATATCCATTTCCAGGTGTTCAGCCAGCAGTCTGCCCAGCGCATATGAACCGCCTAGCACCTTGAATGCATTCAGGCCGAAACGGTGTGATTCATCTTTCACCAAAATGGCTTTAACGCCGAGTTTAGAGGCAAGCTGAGGCAATGAAACTAAAGGTGTTGGCTGGTAACCATCAATTTGACGATGAAATTCGCGAGTACGTTGCGCGATTTCTGTCGTGAAGAGAGAACAGGTTTCACCGGTATAAAACTGGTTATTAGATACTTTAAGCATAATCATCACTTCGAAAGGGGCTGAACAGGGATGAGGCCATCGTCGGCGACGGATGGCCTCACTTCATTTTATTGGTTGATAAAAGCGATAGCTTCAACTTCAACCAGTGCATCTTTAGGTAGACGGGCAGCTTCGACACATGAACGAGCCGGTGCGTTTTCGGTACCAAATACTTCGGTATACACTTCGTTAAACGCCGCAAAGTTTTCCATATCAGACAGGAAACAAGTTGTTTTCAGCACAGAGTCCAATGATGCACCGCTCTCTTCCAGCACTGCTTTCAGGTTTTCAAGCGACTTACGAGCCTGCTCTTTAATGCCGCCTTCAACAAAAGCCATTGTTTTCGGGTCTAGCGGAAGCTGGCCAGAGGTGAAAACCATATCTTTGAATGCAAGGCCCTGTGAGTATGGGCCAATTGCTGCTGGGGCTAGATCTGTGTGGATTTTTGTTTTCATTGTCTTTCTCTTTAGTGTCAGTAGTTACGATTTGAATTCGCGAATATATTTATAAACTGCATGGCGAGTGATCCCGAGTCGCTCGGAAACCATTGCTGTCGCCTCTTTTAATTCAAATACCCCGTTTTCAAGCAATAGCTTGGTAATCGCTTTGTTTTTGC
>Ga0209379_10001379_pt1 | contig 16144 bp, 15 predicted proteins | sample tdDd001_FD_187124 | JGI IMG/M metagenome (GOLD analysis project Ga0209379, IMG submission 187124) | Marine sediment microbial communities from the Atlantic coast under amendment with organic carbon and nitrate - tdDd00.1 (SPAdes)... | ecosystem: Environmental > Aquatic > Marine > Coastal >...
GATTGCTATGTCGAAAAACGTAGTTTTTGGTAGTGGAAAGACCCAGATAGTCACTGGGTCTTCTTCGCTGAGGGTTTATTAAGCGGGCATTGTTATCGTCGCTAGCTTAATTTCCTTGCTCATTACGAATATACATAATAGCAACCATACTAAAGCCCATAAATTGCCACAGGTATTGACCATCGCTGGCGCCGGATAAGGTTTGGGTAAACGCCATGCAGCCTGCAACAAACAGCGATGAAAACGCAGAATAAAGCAGCCAAGGGCGCTGTTTACCCGGCATGAACTCGCCTTTTAGCACCGAGCGAATGATGAGAACAAACGGCAGGCATTGAAGCAAGATCAGAATCGGAAACATAACATCAAACGTAGGGCTTAATAGGGCGTGGCCTATTTGGCTCTTGTCCCAAGTCCCGACAATATAACCCTTCCAACCAGCCCAAGTATCGCCTGAGTAGGCGGTTTCTGGCGTTATTATGCCGAGCAGCACGCCCATGACTTTGTCGATAAAACCGTTTTTAAACCAAAAGACAAATAAGAAGATCTGTACTGGAATGATCTGAAAGGCAAATTTTTTTAACATCTGTTTGTATCCCAACAACTAAGTGATTTGGGTTACAAGTATTCGCCAGCCGTGCTTGTTGATAATTGATGCAAGGCAAGCGCGCCCGAGTACAAACAAAAATCAAACAACCGTGAAAGCCTAATGATAGCTTGGCTTAAGCGACACATTAGGCCACATCAAGCGAGTCTAAAATCGCTCTTTTTCAGGTTTTTTTAGAGGTTTAGAGAAGGTTTGCTTTTTGTGAAGACTCAATAAGATCAAACAGTTGCCCATTGTGTTCCTTTTTGAGCGCGCTAAAGCGTTGGTAATTGTATTTGGAGCCTTTCGGGTTGCCAGATTGCTTGTCGACCACACTCAATAGATAAAAGCTGATTGGGCTTGGAGTGCTTTCTGCGGCATAAAAAAGGTATGGGTAGGCCTGGTTTGCATTTTGATTGATAAGCAGCGCCAGCCCCAAAGTGAGGTTAGCGATATCGCAGCGAGGGTTTTGCTCAAACGCCTGCTTGGCCAATTGCAGCGCCTCGGCTTTATTCCCCTGCTCGCCGGTTTGCAGAAATTGCAGAGATGCAGAGTAAGAGAGCAGGGCATTAACCAGATAGTTGTCTCGACCACTTTGCTGAATGTCGCGAAGTTTAGCGGTGATATCGGCTAAATTGTTGCCGCCTTTTCCTTGATAAAAGAGCGAAATGCCTTCAGATATCACTTGCCAGTCTTGATAGCTTTTCACCGAGGTCACCCGATGGTGCGCCATTTCATAGCCAGAGTTCTTTGGGGCAATGATGGCTTTGATTTCTAACACCAGATCGCCAATTTCAGAGAAGAAGTTGTCTTGGTTAAACGTCTTCTTCACTTTTTGAGCAGACTCGGGGTGTTGATTGTGCTCAACCAGTACGGTTAACACGTAGTTGTCGCCTCGCTTTTTCAGCCAGCTTTTTAGCTCTACACCGGGGCCTTTGAGCGCCGTTTTAGCTTCTTCAGACAACTGGGAAAAGTGATAGCCCGATAAGCGCTTGGCGGAGTTGAGGCCATAAAAAAGATAGTTATAAACGCTTTCCGCTGTGCTGTAGTCCTGCTCGGAATCCAGCACGATGTCGTGAATATAAACGGGCATCACCTCAGTGAGAACGCTGGAGCTCACGGGCGTGTTAGTGGAGGGCAGATCTTGAAAATAGCGCCAACCGGCGAGTGCGCTTAAACCAAACAGTGAAGCCAGTACCAGCGGCAGGTATTTTCTTTTCGGTTTCGCTGGTGCGGACGACGGAGTTTCTGGTTGAGAAGCCTCAGTTGGCTGGGCAAAAGCACGTTCGGTTTGGTTACTTTGCTCAGTGCCCCCTTGCTCGCTCACATCTAGATCAAACACATACCCCTGTTTAGGAATGGTTTGGATGATCTGAAACGGGCGGGTTTTATCTTGCAGTTGGGTTCGCAACTGGCTCACCACCTGCCTGACCAAATTGTCGGACACTTGGCTTCGCTGCCACACGCAAGATGCTATCTGCTGAGCGCTCACTACCTCGCCTTTATGCTCAATAAAGTAACCGAGCAAGCGGGCCTGCAGTGGCTCTAAGTGAGCCTTTTCACCGTCTATCACAATCTCGTTTTTGTCTGGAAAAAATAGGATTGGCGTGTCGTGCTGCAGCGCGTAGTGTCGGAGAGAAGTCATCGCAGTTAGCTAGTAGAGAATAAGCTCAAAACAATAGTGGTTTCGTTAATGGAAAGCAAGCGAACTGGCTGTGAGATCTATCGTTTGCTCGTAGACCTATCTCACACTGGAACACTATTTGTCAGTGATAACTCTTTTGCTCACAAAAGGCCGAATAAGGTGTAAGTACACCCCAACTGCATAGAAAAATAGCGCGCCGGCTTTTGCCCAAGCAATGACTAAATCCTGCTTGGCGATTAAAATTTTATACTCGGCATTGGAAAGGTACGGGTCATCAAATGGCACTATGCCCATCGACCAGATCATCACTGCTACCGATAGCGCCGATACCAAAATGATGTGCAGTGCCAGTTTTGCAACAGCGCTCAGTATTTGTCTTTTGTTCACTGTGTTTAATCCCAAAAAATAATAGCCAATTGGGAACATCAAACATTGCCGATGCCCCTCACAAACTTAGGGTTTTTACCCCATATATTTGCCCGGAGTTGCCCCTGTCTGCTGGCGAAAAAAGGACACGAAAGCGCTGTCACTAGAGAACTCCAGTTCCGATGCGATATCCGCCACGCTTTTTCCTTCAGACAAATACTTTATCGCACTAAATAACCGCCACTGCTGCCGCCAAGATTGATAAGGCATGCCAGTCTCTTTGATAAATATGCGTGTGACTGTTTTCGCGCTGGCACCGACAGACAAGGCAATCTGATTCAGAGGTTGCGGTAAGTACTGCTCTTCGATTACTCCCTGAAGCCATTTTTGCAGCCTTCTATCTTGCGGAAAAGGCAGCGCCATGGCCTCTTGAGGGGCAACTTTAAGCTCTTCGCAAAAAAGTGCCAGCGTGTTTTGTTGTGCCTGTTGCGGCTTATCCCACTCCCAAAAGGCCATTCTTTCTATTAGTTCGCGCAATAAGGGGTTAATTGAAAAAACGGTGAGGGTGGTCGGAAGCTCCCTACACAAGTGAGGGGCAAAATAGAGAGAGCGATACGCAACCACATTGCTCATTTTGGCATAGTGATCAACCCCGGCAGGGATCCAGGCTGCGCGCGTTGGCGGCAAGATACATTTCGCCCCATCTACTGAAATAGACATACAACCCGATGCCGCAAACAATAGCTGACTTTTTTGATGTCGGTGCATGCCAGAGTCATGCGAGCCAATAGTTGCGGCAATACCCACCACCTCATTATCTATGCTGTCTGCATCAAATTGTGTGGACTCGCTGATAATGGCCAAGGGGTGTCCTATTTTGTAATAAGTGTAATAACTGTCAATTTTAACCCGAGTAGAGAAAAAGGCATAGGAGTGATGGGGGAGTCATTTGGTTTTTTGCTACTAGGGCAGAGCTGAGAGGAAAATCAGGCACTATGACAGTGCCTGAATAGACTTATGTGCAGGGCAATGCATCGGAGTAGATATTGAGTTGGCCGTCATATTCTTTATTGAGGTGTGAATACGCCGTTTGAACCATTTCATAGCGCCCGCAGATATAGAGATCTGGCTGAGTACGGAAGTCGACGTCTTGGTACACTAGAGGGAGTAGCCCGCCTTCACGGATCATCGTGTTGTTGGAGTTCACTTTAGTCACAGGAACGTATCTAAAACCAGAGTGTGATGCCTCAAGCTCCAGCAGATAATCATGTTCATAGAGGTCGTGCTCACTTTGGCACCCCCAATAGAGCGTAATGTCACACTTTGGATTACGCTTTAGCGCTTCCTGCAGCAAGCTACGTGTATAGGTGTAACCTGAGCCGCCCGCGACCAGTACCAACTTCCTATCATTTGAGCGTAACCAAGCGTTGCCTTTAGCCTTTTCAACCACCACGCTTTCTCCTTCCTTAAAGCGTTGTTTAAGGAAGGGGACACTGCTTGCTAAAGCGCTGTGCGGTGAAACGCCGCCAAGGTGCAGCTCAAACTGGCGGTTATCCTTTGGTAAGCTGGCAATGGAAAACGGATATTTGCCATGCTCTTGCATATCCAGCTGTACATATTGGCCGGCTAGAAAATCGAACTCCTCTTCGGCTTCTAAGCAGACGCTTAAAGTTTTGCTGTTGAGATAGGTCAGATCTAAGATCCTACAATTTACAGACATTTTTCCTCCTGATGGCTAAGCGCGATGACATCGCAGCGCTTGCCCGTCGAAGCGGATGTCGGGTCAAAACTTATCTCCAGCGAATGTAGCGTGGCAAGCATTGGCTTGGTTAAGCAGACGTTTTCGATGACGAAACAGTTATGCGCTTCACAGCGTTTATCAAATGAAATATGTTCATCCCCATGCGCGCCAATCCCATAACTATCAATCACAATAAATGCCGGTGAACGTTTTAGGATGGAATCTAATACGTCACTATCTAGCACTGTCGATTTCGCGCCGTAACTTGGGTTGCCGTAGCCATTTTCTTCAACATTGCCGGTAAACAAAATCAATGATTTTCCCGCCAACTCTAGCGCTTCGATCTGAGCTAAGGTTGGCATTGCTAGTGAACAATCGATGATATGCACAGGAGTGTTATAGGTGGTCTCTAGCGGCATTTTTGTATAACAATCAATGTGAGTGCCGATATGGCCCATCGCATCTACAGAGTCAGATTGGCGCTTTGCCCACTGGTAAGCGGGATGCTCTTCTGATAGTTCAATGCTAATATTTTTTCGGTTCATGCTTGTTTCTCCTCTAAGCTGATGGGGAGAATCTTAGCGCCGATGGGTGTGTGCCATTACAAACATAAAGACAATAAATATCAAAATAAGGCCAGTGTACTGGCGCCAGCGCTGTGGTTTTTAGTCGGCGTTGATTTTGAAGAGATGTGGCGGCTGGTTTGGAACAAAGAATTCTAAACTCTAACCGCACCCAATGCAGGCGAGTTTTGCCCAAGGAATGACTAAATTCAGCTTGGCGATTAAAATTTCATTAACACAGATTTGGTTACCTCCACCCAACTTGCCCAACAGCATATGCGAACAATGCAAAGTAACCGACAACTGAGCATAAAGCTAAACCTATTAGTATGCCTACGGCGCGTAGGATTTTTTTCAAGGGACTACTTCGTTTATTACTTTCTAACTTTGTGCTTTTCTTGTGCATGGTCTTCCTTAACTTGTAAGTTATTTGTTTTGAACGGCCCTCTGAAAATTGGACGTTCCGGTTAGGCGGCTAGTTTCGGTACGACAGAATCGCTTGGTGATCACAAAGATAACCGCGCTTTCGTTAGCTCATTATTGGACAAAAACGATTTAGAACTGCCGCTCTAAATCGCTCCGTTAGATTAGAAAATGTATCCTGAAACTTTAAACGCTCGTTATATGCTATTTACGACGTTGCCCATTCAACCATCTGACTTACAAATGGGTGATCTTCTAATACATCTTCAACATTATTCGCTTTTAGATCTAACTTAAAGGCTATCCAATCCCCTGTAGTTTTTGCTTCCAAAGATAAGTGCTTCTCGATTGCTCCTTTTGTCCACAACCAATAATTTTGCGCCTTCAAGCTTTCATGTAGAGCAGAAATAACCTCGGATGCTCCTTGCTCATCAGCAAATGATTCGTACGCTTCATAAGCCTTTCTAGCCCCTGTTTTCTTAGGTAGCACCCCACCTTCAAGCTCAAAACCATTTTGGACAGCAGATGCCGATAACATCGGTATAGCTGTAACTAAATTCTCATCATCTGCTTGAAGTAATTTCGCATTTCTAGCTGTAGTGAAAACATAATCGAGGTCAACCAGAGCTTTAAAAGGAATACCAATTCGACTAAGAATTCTCCCCATTTTATGTATACCAGCACATCCGTCACCTATGACTAGTGCTGTCTTATGAGCATTTAATGAACGCCCACAAGCTTTGAATAAATCTGGTAGTACTGAGAGTTCTGTAGCACCTTCTGCGATCAATACTCTGTCGGCAAACAAAATTTGGCTCATATTATACACTTCAAACAATATTCGAGCTTGGTTCACATTCCCTTCAATTACCGCTTTGATAGCTTCAGCAATTCGCTCCGAAACGATTGTTTGTTGGTGTTCATTTTTACGAACGATACTTGTGTTAGGAACATCTTCTTGTTCAACCATTAAAGCCGAGTGAGTTGTAAATACAATTTGATACCCACTGTCACTCAAAACCTTCAGGGCATCTCTCACTAACTCTGTCGCTTGTGGGTGTAAATATAGCTCTGGCTCATCAATAAGAAGTAGCGTTGTTTGCCCTGAGTCTGCTTCTGTTTGTGCTTCTGCGAGCAATCGAATTAATGCCATTTGAATAGAACGTTGAGCACCGTGACCTAGTGAGTCTACATCGGCACTATCACGCCCGCTCTCTTGAACCTTAATTGTTCCATCAGTAAATAACTTCGATAGCGATGGTGTTGGTATATGTACTTTGATTGATACCCCCGGAAAAAAATCTTGAACTCGCTGAGTTGCTCGTTGATCGAATTCATCGAGTGCGGCTAATCTTTCACCGCCATCGAAATTCAATTTTTTCCCTATAACATTCAATGCATCTATCAGTTCATGCTGCTCTTCTTCTATTCTGGAACTTAGTAATTGCAATAATTTACCAATAGTAGAGCTTGTCTTAAATTTTGAGACATCATCGGTTGCGTTGTCCATTGATTGGACAAAAATTGGCTCAGGAAATAGATCATGTAATGCTTCTTGTAAACCTCCCGGGTTTACTTTCCATTCCCATGTATCTTCCTCGCCTTCTCCACCCTTTGAAACATAAAGCTTACGAAGGGATTTAGCACCACCCGGTGACTTTTGGACAAGGCGAACAAACATAGACTCTTCTTCAATGTAAGGAGAAATACTTGCCTTATGTTTTTCATCTATGGCATTTAATAACTCATCACTTATGCCTGAAACTTTCACTGTGACAATAACCTCATTCGCCGCATCATTGAAATCTTTGTCCGCTAAACCTGTAGGACGCAAGAACCACTTGACCGCCTTTAGAAGATTTGACTTACCAGCATTGTTATAGCCTACTAGAGGAGAGTATTTTTCTAGGTTTAAGGAAACATCAGCGCATGAGCGAAAATTCCTAACCCTAATCCAATCAATTTTATGCATTTTATTCTACCAACTTACCTATACCAAATAACACTGTGTTAAGCGGACAAAAATAGTAGGCTAATATGTATAGAAAATCGAAACGCGCTCACTATTTCTGTTGCTTAAAATGCTTTTTATGAGTTCACCTTAGATAACTTCAACTCTAATTCCTTTATTCTTTTCTCTAAAAACTCCTTCTCCAACTTATATTCATTATTTTCCCTAACAAGTAACTTTTTCTGGTTTGGTACTTCTAACTCCATCCCAATTTCCAATTCGTCTTTATAGGGAATAATAGGTTCAAATAATTGTTGATATGCGCGACCAATTGCGCCTGAAAATAACCTAAGGTTAGGAGTGCTAGTACCACAACTTAAGATATGATCATTAGCAACTCCCGGGTATGGGTCAATAAAAACAACTGTGTTAATGTTTAGTTGATATGCTTTCTTGGCGCATAACTCACAAGGGCTTGCTGTTGTATATAAAATACCATTATTTACAGGCATACCTCCGTATTTTGATATTTGTAGAAATGCATTTTCTTCTGCATGTAATGCTCTCGTATGCACTTGATTCTTATCCCCATCTATGGAGTTTTTTATATCTTTAAAACAGTACGACACTGGCTTACCATCGAACTTTTTAGCTGAACAACCAGAGAATGAATAAATGCATCCTAATCTATCTCTAAATTTATCAACACTTTTTTCATAGATACTAAATGCATCATCATCTTCATTGGACAATAAGTCCTCTACTCTCCTTAAATTACACGGAGTCTGTCCCTGAGCAACATTATTCCACCCAACTGATTTAATTGAATAGTTAGAATCCGTAACAACAGCGCCAACTTGCCTTGATAAGCAACCAGAGTTTAATTTCGCATTAAATGCAATTTGCATACACCTTTCATCCTGTGAAGGTGTAATAATTCCTGGGTGCATAATGAGGGCAAGATACTTAACTAATTGACATTTCAAGCGTCTATACTTCCCTTTTTCATCAGGGTTATATAAGTGAATATCTGATATTTCAATACAGCGCTGAAGATTTAGTGACCAGAATCTATCCTCTCCTTTTAACGAGTCAGGATTTTCTCGTTCATCAATTTTATTTATATCATCAATTGAAATTCGTGGTTGTGCTAAGAGCCTGTTAACCCGAGTTTCATTTTCAGTAGAAACGGACATCAAATAAAATGCTGAATATCTTTCTCTAAAGAAAAATGCTTCATAAGGATTTCTTATTGCATCCAAAACTACGCAAACATTCTCATCAGTCTCTTTCGACTTATGCCTTAGGATTTTTATTAACTTGTTAACTCGCTGGGAAAATAAATATATCTTAGTGCTATCATAAGAATCACAGTCTGCAGAACCCGACTTTCTTATGTTGTTACCAACTGTTTGATACAACCTTGTGAAAGAACCCACCTCAATTTTATTTAGCAATCTATTTAGTTTAATCGAAAACTCTGGCAGTGATTTAAAATAGAAGTTGAATGTTGGCTCGTCATACAAGTTGTGTTCATTTTTTTCCGCGCGCTCACGTGCACATTTTCGTTTTGTATGATACTCCAAATAACATTGTTTTAATTTAGCATCTAATTCTCCGTCATTTTTACCCACTTCATTTTGTAGAATCGATTTATATAATTGGTCAAACTCATCAAAGGTCAAGTCCAATAAAAATGTTGAAACTACATCGCTCATTTTTATATGATGGAATTTGCACCATTGTTGTTCTAAATAATCATGTGCAATCCTATATTTTCTTTCTTCATCGTTTTTAAAGTCACTTAATTTAGGCTTTGGGGGATTAAATTCAGAAAAGAGACTTTTATTCAACATAGTTGACAATGTTGTACAACCTGATCCTGTACGTCCAGTTAAGCCAATGACAATGAACTTTCTTCTTTCTTTATAAATGGTATTTAAACCAGTCATATCAAACTCCAAATTTATAACGCCTTATAGACGGGGATTTTTCATATCCGCAATCTCTCTATACTGCGCTCGAATTCTATGAAACTCAATGTACATCAGGGTATTATGTGATTTTGGTATACCAATCGAGTATCGATTACGGAAGTAATCCACATAGAGCATCAAGCTCATCAAGATTATCTCTACTAAGGTGAAAACCTGAGATGCACTCAAAGGGGGCATTTACTCTAAGAAGCTTTGGGGCATATCCAATTTACGACGACAGGCTGATTTCTACCCTATCGATAACTTTTTAGTATCCCAAAACGCAATCAGGCACCGCTTATAGCAGTGCCTGAGATGGAAGGAAATGGACAACTCCTTCCACCTTCAATCTGGTAATGGTTTATTCAGGGGTTGAGTTTAAAACTAATTATTGTTAGCTTGTTGGGATGAAATGTATCACAACACCTTCATCATTTTTCTTTTGGTGGCGCTCTAACTAGAGCGGCACGGGATTCTCACATTCTTAAGCTGCTGGAAGGTAGCTAGGACTGTGTTCTCATTATCTCCAGTAGCGATCTATTTACTAGGAGATAAAATCATGAACACTAATCAACCCTCTGATAAATCAGAAATCATTTTAACAGGTGACAGAGCTACAGGCCCATTGCATCTTGGCCACTATATTGGTTCTCTGAAGCAGCGTGTCTCTTTGCAACATGTTCACGACCAGACTATTCTTGTCGCGGACATGCAGGGTCTAACAGATAACGCTCACAATCCATCTAAGGTATCTTCCAATATACTTAATGTCGTCGCAGATTATATTGCGGTAGGCATCGATCCAAGTAAAACAACAATTTGTCTCCAGTCGCAATTACCCGCATTAGCTGAGCTAACGATGTATTACAGTAATCTTGTGACAATAGCGCGGTTGGAGCGAAATCCTACGGTGAAAAGTGAGATTCAAAATAAAGGCTTCGAACGCTCAATCCCTGCTGGCTTTTTGACATATCCAATTTCTCAGGCCGCCGACATCACGGCTTTCAACGCGACTCTCGTTCCTGTTGGGGATGATCAACTGCCTATGCTTGAACAAACGAATGAGATTGTAAGGAAAATAAATACCCTAGCAGGAAAAGCCGTTCTCAATGAATGCCGCCCACTACTAAGTAATGCATCACGTCTACCTAGCACAGACGGAAAGAACAAGATGTCAAAATCAATGGGCAATGCTATCAACCTTGGTTTTTCCCAGAAGGAGATCAGTGCTGCTGTAAAATCAATGTATACCGATCCAAATCACTTGAAGATTGAGGATGCTGGTTGTGTTGAAGGAAACGTTGTTTTTACATATCTTGATGCATTTCACCCAGATTCAGACTACATCACTCAATTGAAGGAGCACTACCAACGGGGAGGTCTTGGTGATGGAACAACAAAAAAAATCCTTGAAGAATGTCTGCAAGAACTACTTCGACCTATTCGAGCGAAAAGAGCAGAACTATTAGATGATAAAGCACAGTTAATCGAAATTTTGGCTAAAGGAAGCCAAGTATCTAAAGAGAAAACTGAAAGAGTACTTTTTGATATCAAAGATATATTTGGGTTGAATATCCTCTGAACTGAACAGCCCGTGCTTCGGGAGACTCAACTCAAATTAGCGAGTAATGCTCCCGAAGTGATCCGAGTTGCATTAGTATGCAATACCCATTGCAGCAGGAAACGAGCCATCAAACTCCCAACTGCTCATACCGTCTCTCCGTTTACAGTGAACGCTTCAAGCTCGGTATGCTTTCCCACGCGGAGCATGGGAACGAGGATGAGGCGTAATATTTTGAGTAGCACTCGCTTCAAGTAGATTCCTGACAACAATGCCTGCCACCTGCGGCCAACGTTACTTCGGCGGGTACTTTGTTTCAGGAATGACGTAGATTTTTGGCCTGACTTTGCTTCACATTAACCGCTCTAAACTAATCCTCGCTAACAACCTCAATCCGTTTAAAACAACACACCCCAGCTTCATCCCGCTCTACCTTACACTCACTAACCAGCATCTCTTTTAACTCCAACCTTGCCCTACGCAAGCGAGCTTTGGTGGCGGGAAGGCTTAGGTCGTTGCGTTTGGCATACTCTAGTTGGGTTAGGCCGTTAAGGTCGCACTCTTCGATAATGTGCCTGTCCTTTGGAGCGAGTTTGGGCAGCAGACGCGGGAGGCAGGTTTGCAGTTGTGTCATGACAGGGGGGACGGTATTCGGCGCTATAAACTCGCCAATGTCTTCGCAATCCATTTTGCGACGCAAGCGGTCGATGAAATGATTTTTGGTTATTTTAAATAGCCAAGCGCGGCTGTCTTCTAAGGTGCAAAAGCGCTCTTTGTGGCTCATGGCCTTTAAAAACACCTCTTGCATGATGTCTTGGGTGTCGTGTTGGCATTGAGTCTGTTTCATTAGCCAGCCATACAGCACGGGTTCGTTTTCATTCCATGCCTTCATTAAACACTTCATTGCTGGTGTCCTTTACTCAATAACCAAAGCCGCTCTACCTACAGTAAGGCACAGCGGCTTATATTGCTATTGTATGAGGTTAAAATTATCTTATCTTAACCAAGTAGATCACGAATTTGCTCAACGCTTGGTACTGAGCCAGTATGTTTCACCACCCCATCGACACCAACACCAGGGGTGCTGATGACGCCTGCCGCCATAATCGCTTCTAAGCTGGTGACTTTTTCAATCACAACCTCTTGGCCAAGCTCTTTGGCCACTTGTTCTATACGCTCTGCTGTGACGGTGCAGTTCTTACAACCTGAACCATAGACCTGAACATTTTTCATCATAAACTCCGTTAGTTATTTTTAGTAAAAGGCGTTAAACAGCCACCCAGTAATTGAGATGGCGACTAAGAGATACCCGGCAATGGTGGCGAGCAATCGGTACTGCATGACCTGCTTGAGCATCATAAATTCGGGCAAGCTGACCGCGACTGCGCCCATGCAAAAAGCTAAGGTCGTGCCAAGTGGCATGCCCTTTTCTATCAAAGAGCCCATGATAGGCACCACTCCAGAGGCATTGGTGTAAATCGGGATGGCACTTAACGTCGCTAATGGCACCGTCCACCATTGCCCGTTGGCAAGGTTTTCTTCAAACCATTGTGCGGGGACAAAACCATGGATGAAAGCGCCCAACCCCACACCAATGATCACCCACTTCCAGATGCGGCTGACAATGGCGCTGGTTTCCGTTACCGCAAAGCGATGCCGCTCTTGATGGCTTATTGCGATAGCTTCGGGTGTGGACGTTGCCGGGGCATTGGCCGTTTGGTCTTGTTGATACGCTTGGGCTAAGAAAGGTTGCAACCAGCGATGCGCCTTGAGCATGTCTAAGATCACACCAGCAAACACCCCCAGTAACATACCAATGGTGATGTACATCAGGGTAAACTTGAGGCCTAAGATGCTGCCGAGCATGATCACTACCACCTCGTTGATAAGCGGTGAGGTGATAAGAAAGGCGATCGTGACGCCAATAGGGATCCGCGCCGAGACAAAGCCCATAAACAGTGGAATAGAGCTGCACGAGCAAAAGGGCGTGATCGCGCCAAAAAGCGATCCCAAGAAATAGCCAACCCCTCGGTGCTTGCCCTGCAGATAGTCACGCACCTTTTCAACGCTCAAACTCGCACGCAGATAGGAAATGACATAAATAAGGCACACCAGTAACACTAAGATTTTGCTGGTATCTTCAATAAAGAAGTGAACCCCAATCCCAATAGCACTCTCGGGCGTAAAGCCCATCACTGAGTAGGCTAACCAATCCGCTAACTTAGCGAAAATCTCAAACATTTTTTCACCCTAGTAATACTTGTTTTCTATAAACAACACGTACGAGGGGCAAAAAGGATGCACTTTTTGTTGTCTATTCATCGTGCATATTAGTTTGGTGGGGATAGCCAACCATAACTGAGTTTTATGGTGGTGGGTAGTCGATACAATGGGTTCATTAACAAAACAACGCTTTTACATCCCCCGGAGAATTCTATGAGAAAGTTTGGATTGAATACCATTGCCGTTGCGATAGCGGCTTTGTCGGCTATGACTGTGAAAGCCGATGCAACGACAGATCACCCGCTAGCAAAATATCTCAATGCTCCCGGAGCCTCGGTAACATTGCCAGTTAGTGCCGTTAAAACACACTTCGACCTAGATTTTGTGCAAGGCGCTTATGACAGTTTTGAAGGCTTTCATGCCCAAATGGGAGGGGATCACGCGCTCTACTATCTGACAAACTGGAGCAGTTTTATGCGAACTGACATGGTTAACCCAGCAACAGAGCAGATGACTTTAAAGCGTAATCTCAACAATAAAATCGGTGACATCGTTGTGGCAACTGATAGTGAAGGCGAAATGAAAATGGACGATTATTTTGTCCACCCCACATTTCGCCATCAAGGGGTCATGATGATCTACAAAGGTGAGGTGGTCTATGAAGCTTACCCAGGGATGAACCCTACCGATCCCCATATTTGGATGTCGTCTTCTAAAACAATTACAGGTCTTCTTACTGCAATGCTGGCTGAAGAAGGGAAATTGGATCTCAACGCCCCATCAACGAACTATGTTTCGGAGCTAAAAGGAACCGCTTGGGATAAAGTAACGGTGCTGGATTTGGTTAACCATACCGCAGGCCTTGATCACGAAGAAAACAATCGTTCTATTTTAGATCCTGATGGTGTCTTTGTAAGGTTTATTGGTTCAATCCTAGGCACCACTGAAGCATGCACAGACAAAGAAGATTGGCGTGACGTTTTAAAGGAAGTACAGCCACTTAAAAATGAACAACCAGGAGATAAATTCCGCTACTCATCACTGAATACTCAGGTGCTGGGTCAAGTGATCCAAAACGTAACCAATAAACGTTGGTCTGATGTAGTCGAAGAGCGAATTTGGGGTAAGCTTGGGGCTCGTATGCCGTTAATGGTGCACTTGGCACCAGATAGCACCCCGATAAATTTGGCTATTATTTCTTCAACACTCGAAGACTTTGCCAAATACGCCACGCTTTATACACCAAGCTGGAACAAAGTAGCACACGAGCAAGTGGTGACCCCTAGTTTGTTAGAGCAAATCCGCGCTGCGGGAAGCGATAAAGCATTCGCTGGCGGGCATAAAGAGAAACAAGCGATGGGGTTATTCGGTGAAAAACCGCTTAAAGCCGCTTACCAGTTTGACTTTATCTTTGAAGATGGGGCTATGTACAAACATGGTAATACGGGGCAGGGGATTTACGTTGATCCGGAGCGGGATTTTGCCGCAGTTTATTTTTCTGCCACCCCCTATGTAGCACCTTACGGCGAAATTAAAGCGCCCGCTTACTTTAGAAAAGTCGCCGAACTACTCGACCAGCAAAAGTAATCTCTGCCTCTCCAAGCCCCGATGAATAACCGGGGCTTTTTCACTTTCTGGATGTGCTTATGTTTTGCACGGATTGCTTGTTTGTTAGTATGAAGTCTAGTTAACTCTATATCCCATTTATCTTTTTTGAGTGTTCTATGATATCAATTGAGCAAATTCACTCCTTTTCTCTTGTGTATGAGCAAGGGTCATATAGCGCCGCCGCAAGAGTTGCAAAAAAAGATCGCAGTACAATTCGCGAACACGTAGTAGGCCTTGAAGATCTCATCGGTGTAGCGCTTTTTCAGATAGAGGGACGACAAGCCAAGCCAACGGATGCCGCTCATAAGCTGATATCTCGTGCAAATAGCCTGAGTAAACAAGCGAAGGATTTTGAGTTGACGGCGTTTTCTTTGTTAGATGAACCATTAGATAAGCTAGTGTTACTTCATGATGACCAAATTCCTTATCACTTTCTATCTAAGGCAATTAGGGAGATTAAAAACCAACACCCCAACTTAATGATTGACTGTTCTCCTAGTTCTCGAGAACTCGCTTATCAACGGATTGAAAGTGGTGAGTGCCATATCGCGATAATGGCAACGGAAAACACCCCTAGAACCCAAGCTAGAATCGCCTCCAAGTTTATTGGCAACCTATCGTTAAGTGGTTACACCCATCCCGAATCTAATCTATTTAAGTCCGATAGTGTCTCTTTTGACGATATGCGTCTGGAAACCCAGTTTGAGTTCCCGAATACCAATGAAGGTGATTTGGGCTATTTTCGTATCTCGAATGTTGTAGAAAAAGTCAGTAATTTAGACATGGCTTTAGAGCGATTAAAAGAAGAAGGATGGATTGCATTATCCGATCCCATTGCGCTATCGGTGAGTAGCAAAGGCGCATTAGCACCGCTTAACTTTAACGACGCCACTAGAAACTATGTTAAAGGCGTGTGCCTCTTTTTTGGGCTGGCTAATAACACCAAAGAGGAGATCACCTGCGCGATCGACGTATTAAATCAATACGCTGGAGAGGTTCTCTCTTAAAGTTACCTATATAAGCACAACATTGCTCTCTGCCATAGCGCCATCATTTGGCGGGTTAGCCCCACCATAGCTGTTTTTTTCTGTTTCAGATAAGTCCGTAATATAGATGCCATCGCATGGATGATCTTCCTACCCCATTGTAAGGATGATAGCTAACGGGGGATATTTACACTTGGAGAAACAATGAAAAAAACGATTCTTGCATCCTCTGTTCTGCTCACAATCTCTGGTTTGACTTTCGCAGGGGCTAAGACCAACGAAAGTGAAGTCATTAACCCTTCAGATCTGACCCGTGTTTACACTCAAGCTGCACTCTTTCTTGACTCGAATGCCGATACTCGAATTTCCGGAATGATGTCAGGTGCGTGGTCTAACGATATTCAATTTGCTGGGTTTGCCGAAGGCACTTTTGGTAACAACAGCGCCAAATTAGAAGGCAAACACAAGCTCGGGACTGATTATCAAACCGGTCGAGCACAATATTTTCAGGTGCACGC
>Ga0209379_10001380_pt1 | contig 16144 bp, 25 predicted proteins | sample tdDd001_FD_187124 | JGI IMG/M metagenome (GOLD analysis project Ga0209379, IMG submission 187124) | Marine sediment microbial communities from the Atlantic coast under amendment with organic carbon and nitrate - tdDd00.1 (SPAdes)... | ecosystem: Environmental > Aquatic > Marine > Coastal >...
TAAGTAACTTTTTGATTTTTATTATTTATAAAAGTTATTATTTGATTTCTGTTCATCCAGCTTTCTCGGACTACAAAGTTCTTTCTAGTTATTGGAGGAAAGATTTTTGCTTTTTCTTCGTTTGACATTGATTTTAATGCATTTGATAAAATTTCATTTGTACTCATAGTTATTAAATTTAGTTATTAATTATTAATTATTTATTTGATTCACTTATATTATCGGATCTTAGTCTTGCTCCGTCTGCAAGAATTTATTATTATATTATATTTAGTTCTATTAGTATTGATTCTTGTATGTCTTCCTCCAGGAATTGATCCGTGTCGTAATCCAGTTTCATTAGTTCAATTTTACGTTCTATTTGTTTTAACTTACCTGGATATTCCAGTTCTATTAGTTGTTGTATTCTGTTCATAGTTATTTATTTATTATATTAATTTATATTTTAAGTATTGTTGATCTAATATTTTAGTTATTTTTTCTAAATCTTTTGAATTTATTAATATATATTTTTTATATATTTTTATAGAAATTGATTGATTAAGAATTAATTGAATTGTTTTGAAATTTTGATTAAATTTTAATTTTAACATTTGATATATATTTTTGATTCACTTATATTATCTTAAAGACGTCGTATCCCGTCTGCAAAAGTGAGATGTCATACTGACATGACATAGTGTCATAATGCTATACGCGGTGCTATACACCTTGCGGTGCACGCACGGGGTGGTTAGATCGCGGACCAGAACCGATCGCGCTGTTCATCCGTTAACCCGATGAGGTTTTCCTGATCGAACATTGCTTTACATATATCAGTCCTCCTGATCGATTCGTTGTAGGTTTCCGTGACCTGATCCCAGGCCTGTTGATTTGTTAGGGTCATACTATTGTATTAGTAGTTCGTTAAATTTCCTGATAAAGGTTTCGTGTTCTGACTTGGCACGTTCGAGGTCTTCTTCCTGACTCCAGGTACGGATCATCCATTCCGGGTTGTCATGTTCGGGGTATCGTTCTTCAAAGGTCTTCATTAGTTTCGTATTGCAGATCCAGCCGCGGATCCTAGGTTAGACATTACTACGTTGATCTTGTTAATTGTTTTCATTAAGGTTTTCATAAGTTATATTATTATTTGTTATTCATATATATTATCTACACAACCACGTACACCATCTGCAAAACCTCCAGGCCGAAGCCGAATGGACGGGTGAGGTTCTCGGATCCATACCCATATCCATACCAGGATCCAGGCCGGACATAGCCCTGAGGTTCACGGTCCAGGCAACGGAGTTGGACGTCGGACGGACGGGTGAGGTTCACGGTCAGTAGCCATGCCTAGTCTACAAAAGGCAAAACCCCACGCCAAAACGGCACGGTAAAGGCAAAAGGTAAACGCAAAACCCAGAAATAAACGGGGGACCGGGGAAAACAAAAATCGTTTCCGTAGAAAAAAAGTAAAAGAAAATAGGTATTTAGCCCTATACCTCTTATTATGCAATAAAAATTTCACAAAACCTGTAGCTTTTCAAAAATCTGTGTAATTATATATAACCATGTAATAGAATGTAACGAAAATGGCGGCAAAACAGAAATTAAGTGCTAAAGCTCGCAAGGCCAAGGCTATAAGAGACAAGAAGTGCGCTATGACTCCGGATAGAAGGGCTAAAAAGGCTCATGCGCAGCGTGAAAGGCGTGCTGCTAAGAAGAAAGGTAAGAATGTTGATGGTAAAGATTGGGATCATAAGGATGGAAGATGGGAAAGTATAGCTCGTAACCGTGCTAATGATGGTAAGGGTACGAAAAGAGAGGGTAAAAAGAAATATAAGGTACCGACTCGCAGAGCGTAAGGTATATAAGACATAAGGTAGTGGTGTGCTTGTACAATGTAATTTAATCAGAGTAATAGAAATTTTAAAATAGAGTCGTATTAAATACATAGACATAAATGGCAAGAATTAGTACATACCCTATAGATACAGATGTTGTAGGGACTGACATACTAGTAGGTACTGACGTCTCCACAGGGAGAGCGGGATCCACTAAGAACTTTACGGTAGATTCACTTAGTGCTTACGTAAAAGAAGCTGTAGCGGTAGCTGGGCAAATGCGTTATGAGTATACAGCGGCGGTTGAGGGTTCGCTTGGTACTTTCTCATTACCTACAGGAGGTGTAAATAATAAGTCCTTTAGCGCTATAACCAGTATTGTTATTGCTGTGCAGGATAAAACTCCCCAGAATGTAGTTAAGTTTATAGAGTACATGGTTGGTTCGGATATATATATAGGTAAGCAAGATGATATATCTACTTTTGGTCATTACAAAGTAACAGCTTACGCAATAAGACCGGCTAAATCAAATTTCTATGATCTTACATTAACTTTCTTAGGGGGTAATGGAAGTTTGCAAATAGGTGGTATATATGAAATTATAAATTTCGTTAAAGCAGGGGCTGTGGGTGATTTGAACTTCACATTCACTCAAGCGGTAGCTTCTGCAACTTGGAATGTTGTGCATAACTTAGGTAAGAATCCTTCGGTTTCGATCGTTGATATAAATGATCAAGAAGTGTTTGCTCAAGTAGATTACATAGATACAAACAGTTTAACAATAACCTTCTCTAGCGCTCAAGCTGGTAAAGCATATATGAATTAAAACCCAAAGATAAATTAAAACAAAAAATAATGGCAGTACAATTTTTAAATGACATCGACTTAAATCAAAACGAGTTAATCGATGCGGTAATCGAAAACCAAACAGGAGACGCCGGCGCAGGCACCGGTATCCTTGGACAACTTTACTATGATACAACTGATGACGTATTAAAAGTTTGGACCGGATCAGCTTGGACATCTGTTGGATCTGACACCTACACCTTAACAGGAGTGGGTAGTACCAATACAACAGCGAAAATAAGATTAAGTGACGGAGACCCAGCGAACAACAATGATGTTTCGTTCACCGGAACTGGTAGCGTAACCGTTACTCAATCAGGTAACGTATTAACAATTAACGGCGCAGACAATGGTGTCACACAAATTACGGCAGGAGCTGGTATAACTGGTTCTAACCTATCGTCTTCAAATCCAACGATAGATGTAAATTACGCGGGATCGGATAACGTTATATTAGCAGCTGGCGATGGTGTTACGACACCAATCACTGTTGCCTCAACAGATAAAATAATTATAAATGATGTTAGTGATAGTGACAATGTTAAATATGTAGAAATATCTCAGATCACCGCGGCAATTGGTGGAGGTACAGTTACAAGTGTAACAGCTGGCGATGGTATGGTTCAGACTGGCGATTCTGGAGTAAATCCAACATTAGATGTTGTTGGAGGAGATGGTATACTATCTTTAGCAAACAATATAGAAATTGATTACACTTCCACAGGTATTATAAACGATGCTAATGATGGAACAGGTGTTACTTTAGTTGATGCTGACGAATTCTTATTCGAAGATGCTAATGGTGCAGCAGGCACAGCAGTAAGGAGAGGTACTCTTAGCCAATTAAAAACTTATATAGGGGGAAGCGATACTACATACGATTTACTTACGGCTCCAACCGGTACAGCTATTAGATTAGATCCCAGCACTGGCTCTAACGACGATGTAACCATATCCGGGACAGCTAACCAAATAGCAATGTCTAGAATAAGCACAACGGAACTTAGAGTTGCTTTAACAGATGACGTAACAATAACAGATGATTTAACTGTTGATGGAATAATAACGCAGAGTCAAACTGGTGAAATAAATACATTTGCAAGTGAAGTAGCTGTACCTACATCAACTTCTTCTGGCAATGCTGTAAACTTAGGACAAGTACAGTCTTTAATCGCTGGGGTAGGAATATTCCAAGGAGGCTACAACGCAACCACTGGATTAACTACTGACCTTTCAAGTAATGGATCATTAGACGGAGCAAGTAACATTGAATTAGATAAAGGGGATTATTTTGTAGTAACTGTTGCGGGTGGAGCTTTCTATTCAGAAACACTGGAGGTTGGCGATATGATTTACGCTAACCAAGATATAACTGCTAATTCTACACCGGCTCAAACTGTTTACACAGTTGTTATACAAGATGAAAATATTGCGGGCTCTGGTTCAACCGACGGAGGAACTCAAAAAGGTGTCGCTGGGTTTGATTCTGCTACATTTACAGTTTCAGCTAGTGGTTGGGTACAATCTAAGGTATTTAACGGAACTCAAGCAGGTGTTGTGCCAAATACTAGTGGCAATAGCGCTTCAGTGTTCTTAAATGGACAAGGTGCTTTTACTACTCCACCAAACTATTATGTTACTACAGCATCCTTTGATGATACTACTGGGGTTTTAACAATATCAGGTAATAATGCAGCTGTAGGAGATACTGTTGACTTAGATGGTAGATATCTAATTAATAACCAAACAATAACTCTTTCGGGAGACGTAAGTGGCTCAGGAACTACATCTATAACTACGACTATTACTGCAGATGCTGTTGAGGCTAGTATGCTTAACGACAATGTTATTTCTGGTCAGACTGGTACACTTTCAACTACCCCGGCAGGTACAGATCAGCTTTTAATATCTGATGGTGGGACTATCAAGAAAATTAACTATTCTGATTTAATAGGTGGTGCAGATTCTGGAGTAACAACTGTTTCACCAGATACAGCTAACAGCAAATTAGGTATAGCTGTTGCGGATGGCTCGACTGCGAATCCTAAAGTTGGTCTAGATATAAATGGGCTTACTTCGGCAGTACCTGTTGGATCTGATACAATACCATTCTATGATGCAGGTACTAACAAGAAGACTACGGTATCTAACCTGACGGCAGCTGTGCAGACAGCAACGTCGAAAGCGTACACTATAGCGTCGGGAGAAACAACAGATGACTTAACTTATCCGTTCACTTTAACAGCAGCAACTATTAATGATGTAATGGTACAAGCGGTTATAAGCTCTGGAGTTAACGCGGGAGAAACTGTATTTTGTGATGTAGACAGAATATCTACAACAGCATGTAGAATTACTTTTGGATCAGCTCTTACCACCAGTGTTAGGGTTCTAGTTCAGAAAATAGGATAGTAATAAGTAATTTAACAAGCCCTCTTTAACCAGGGGGCTTATAATTTAATAAAGAAATATATGAAGTTTTTATCTGATATAGACGTAGAACAGGGGGCAGACGCAACTTTTGTTGATAATGCGAAAGCTTTATTTGGAACAGGTAATGACCTACAAATTTATCACGATGCAGCGAATTCTTACATTGATCAAACTGGCACTGGAAAAATAATTTTAAATACTGCTTCTACGGGTATCAATGTACAGTCTGGAACAGGAGAAACAAGATTTACAAAAAGTGGAACAAATTCCGACATAAAAATTGATGATTCATCTCAAGTAAATAAAGTTGTATTAAAATCAAGTGGAGATTCGTACCTGATCGGAGGCGATGTTGGCATTGGGACGACTGACCCTCTCTCTAAACTACACATAAAATCTGGTACAAGCACAATACGAACTGCTGTCTTTGAATCAGAAGCTAGCTCATCTAAGATCTCTTTTTTAGATAGTGCTAACACGGTAACAAATCGTGAAAACCAAGTTATGATAGGGTCTGTTGGAAGAGAGATGCAGTTTACAACTGGCGGTGGTATTAGGATGACTTTAGATATGGTTGGTAAACTAGGCTTAGGCCCATCAAACTCATCTCCTTCTGAGATTTTAGATATTAATGGTAGTATAAGAGTTTTTGAGGCTACTAACGGTGGAGAAATATACATAGAAGGCAGTACTTCAAGCAGAAAAATAGTTAAATTAGATAACACCTCTGATAAAGGTTTAATTACTTTAAATAGAATTGACACAACTAACGTAGCTATTAGTTCTGACTTTACTGAACATGGGCATACTTATTTTAATGGACTTAATACTAACCTAGGTGTAGGAAACACATCCCCCTCACAAAAACTACACGTAACAGGAAACGCTAGAGTAACAGGTGCATATTATGATTCTAATAACTCAGCAGGTTCTAATGGACAAGTATTAAGTTCTACAAATAGCGGAACTACTACAGCATGGGTAAATGCGTCAAGCGGTGGATCCATTGGCGGTTCTATAGCTGATAACCAAATAGCAGTTGGTGCGTCTACTGCAAACTCCATAGAAGGATCTAGTGATTTTACTTATACAGGATCTGTTTTTACAGTTGAAGGCAGAATGGTGCTTAGTGATGACTTAACAATCACTTCTCCTAATTCTTTTATAGGTAAAGACTCGGGGTTAAACGCTGTTGCGACTTCTGCAATAAATAATATTGGTGTTGGTAATGATTCTTTAAAGGCCTTAACCACTGCGGACTATAACACAGCTATAGGCGCTGGAGCAATGAGAGACACGGTTACTAATCGTCTTAATGTAGCAATTGGAGCGTTTGCACTTGGTCAATTAAATGGATCTGGAAGTGACGAGTCTTCAAACACAGCAATAGGGTATTTAGCAGGTTACTACTATGGTTCTGGAACTGACAGTTTAACAGATTCAAAAAATAGTATTTATATAGGTGAAACCACTAGACCGCTTGCAAATAACGCAGAAAACGAAATAGTTATAGGAAGAGGCGCTATAGGCGGAGGCAGTAATACAATTACACTAGGTAATGGAGACATTGATACATTTAGAATACCAGGACTAGGATCAACAAATGGGCATGTTCTTACATACAGCACCGCAGACGGTGGATTTATTTTAGCTGCAGGTGGCGGCGGCGGAGGTGGAATTGGCGGTAGCATAACCGCAGGTCAAGTAGCTTTCGGAGATACAACTAGTGATGAAATAACGGGCTCATCCGCGCTAACTTTTACTAGCTCAAACACTTTAAAATTAGATAATGGGGGCTCTACAGGATCAACCCCAAATTTAGTTTTGAACAAAGGATCTTTTGGGACGAGTAAAATTTTAATGCAAAACGCGGGTACTACAAAATTAGAAATACAATGTGACAGCGCCGATGACTCAGTGGTTACAGCTTCGGGTCGTTTAACCTTAACAGCCGGAGGAGTTACTCCTCATGTAATAATGGCCTCTGCTTCTAGCTCTAATGTAGGTATAGGTGTAACATTGCCTACGAAAAAATTACAAGTTGCCGGCACGATATATAGCTCACAAGCTTCAGGAGAAGTTATGATCGCAGGAGATGCCCAATTTTTGACTAAGTACATTACAATCAGAGCGGGTTCTAATTATGCTGCTAGATGGGGATTACAGGCAAATGATGATCTGATCACGGATGGAGTTATGATGATGACTTCCGCTAAGCCTATGGTTTTTAGAGCTAGTACAAGTGCAACTATTGCTGGTAATACTTTAAGTCATCTTATTATCAGGCCTGCATCTTTTGATGGATCAGCAAATATTGGAATGGGAACTAATGACCCTCAATCTAAACTACAAGTTGCCGGTGGAATTCAGATGGCTGATGATGACGCAGGTACTGACATTAGTACTAAAGCGGGCACACTACGATACAGGGAGGTAGTTGTAGCGGGAACTGGTAACAGTAATAGTTACGTACAAATGTACATGAGAACGGGAGCATCGACGTATGACTGGACAACAATAATTAGAAATAATTGGTAAAAATAAAATAAAATTATATGGCAACAACAATATTAGAATGTAACGACCTTATATTACACGGCCGCGTGAAAGACTCAAACGGTACTTTTGGAGCACCTGGTGAAGCTCTTGTATCAGGCTCTAGCGGAGACGCCTGGGGAACACCTTCTTTAGGGGCGCCAACATTGGGAACTTTTTCTATAACAAACGGGGTAGCTGTAACAACATCAAATACTTTTGCAACAGTAAATTGTATTAATGCCGCAGTTTTGCAATCTGGAGATTATCCTAGTATTTCAAGCGGGGTTGTTAGCATTGTGGGTGATGGATTTTATGAAATATCATTTGCTATAACAACTACTAGTACTGGGCAAAGAGCTACAGATATTTTCGCGATAAGCATTAATAATACGGTGGTTGGCACGGAATCTAATAGCGCTTATATAAGAAATGGTAGTGGAATAAATGAAGCAGCATGTGTGTTAACTCAAACTCTTCAATTACAAAATGGTGATGATATAAGATTAGTATCCCGAAGAGAAGGCGATATAACAACAGCGGGTACGACGGTAGGATCTAAAAGCGTTATTTCTGTTAGAAAATTAGCGCAGGTGGCAACAACTACAGGTGTTGTTTCAAGTGCGGAATCTTCAGAAGCGACAAGAAATATAATAATAGGTACTTCTTCTACGCCGCCGGCTATATCGGGAGTTTTTGCAAATACTATTTATTTTCAAAGAGAATCATAATGGCATTAGTACTTAGGGGCACAACAAAATTTGGAACTAACACAGGCCTTTTCCAAGGTAGTCCGACTGGTACTAAGCCCAGCGGGACAGTAGAGGGGGATTTAATAGTTATATGGTTTTCAGGAGATACACCCTCAAGGCCTGGTGTCACTTGGCCCTCAGGTTTTACAGCTATATATGACCAAAACGATACCGATTTAGGTGGGGGTTCTTGGATATATGGAGCTTATAAAGTAGCGGGAGCATCCGAACCAAGTACATATACCGTTAGTATTTCGGGCATGTTTTATTCAGGCGGAAGTAGGTGTTCTATAATATCCTATTATAATGATGCTGGGGTTGGTAGTTGGAATCTACTGACTAGAGCTGCAAATGATGTATCTAACGGTACATCTATAACATCTCCGTCTGTTACAGGAACAGGGTTGTATATGATAGCTTTTAACCATGAATCTAATGCAACGGTAAATACAAATAATTCACCAGTATCAAGTATATTGTTTGATAATAGCTCCACGCCTGCAGCTCCAACCTCTTCTCAAATTTATGCAGGTTATGATGCTGTTTCTTCAGGAACTGTTACGGTTACTTGGACCACATCATCCTCTCAAACAGATTTGTATTCTGTAGCTACAATATTTGAAAGCACAGCTGTAGCTAGTGGTTACACTAGTAAAATTAAAATAGGTAGTGCTTATAAAAACATAATTGATGGATGGGTTGCTGTAGACTCCAATTCTAGCGGTTCGCCGGATGTTTGGAAAAAAATAGAATATGGAAGAATATCTCAAGGAAGAGGAAATGTGGCAACATCCTGGAAGACAGTGTTTAAAAGCGGTAAATAATAAATAAAAAATAAAAATTATGACAGTAAGTTATTTGTGGGATTGTACGAGGGTAGACGCTTATCCTATTGAAGATGAAAATCCGGATGTAGTATACAATGTGCATTGGAGTATTTTAGGCGCTAGTGACGAAGAAAGAATGCCTAACGGGCAGCCTTATCAAGCTTCGACGGTAGGCACTCAACTGTTAGACACTTCAACTATAACGGAATTTATTCCTTTTGAAGATTTAACTAACGAGATAGTTACAGCATGGGTTATAACAGCAATGGGACCAGAAGCAGTAGAAGCGCTAGAGCTTAGTATATTCAACATGATAGAGGCACAAGTTAATCCAACGTCTTTATCGTTGATAATAGGGCAGCCTATTCCGCCTACTAATTAGTAATAAACGGAATAAACGTGTAGCTTTTTAAAATTACATGTGATTATATAATAAAATCTAATTTAATGAATCAAATAGTAAAAGAGTTTAGCTTCGGTAACGAGGGTAAAGATAAAGTATTTAAGGGTATTGAGAAATTGACCAGAGCCGTAGCCTCCACATTAGGAGCTGGTGGTGATTGCGTTATTTTTGAAGATGCTCAAGGAATACCAGTTATAACAAAAGATGGTGTAACCGTTGCGGAATTATCCGTGCTGTTAGATCCTGTGGAAAATATGGGGGCTTCGCTAGTTAAGCAAGCAGCAAGGAGAACAGTGGAAGAAGCAGGTGATGGAACTACTACAGCTACAGTATTAGCTCACGCGATACTAAAAGAATTTAATGACTCTGAATTAAAGTTTAATAACAGAGAAATTAGAGAAGCTATAAAAACTGTAACAGACAAAGCTTTAAACTACTTAGATAAATGCAGTAAGCCGGTTTCAGAAAACATGATTGATGAAGTAGCTACCATATCTACGAATAACGATCCTATACTAGGTAAGTTAATCGCAGATGCTTACAGAGCGGTGGATTTAACAGGAGTTGTTATGATGGAAACATCACAAGACGGGGAAACCAGTATAGATGTTGTAGAAGGAGTTCAATATGAAAAAGGTTTTACTAATAATCATTTTGTAACAAACGCAGCTGCTAATACAGCAGAGCTTGTTAATCCTAAGATATTACTTGTGGATTCAGCAGTTGATAGTATCAGACAGATACAAACAATACTTGAGCACGTAATAAAAAATAATATACCGTTACTTATTGTAGGCGATGTTGACGCAAAAGTTGCAGCGGCATTAGCAATGAATAAAAACAAAGGTTCTATAAAAGTAAATATAGTTCCTGCGCCAACTCACGGGGTAAATAGAAAAGAAATATTTGATGACTTAGCTTTATTAACAGGAGCTACGGTTATAAGTGAGAATTTGGGTGACGATTTAGATTTAATTGATCTTTCTTGTTTAGGCACGTGCTTAAAAGCAGTATCAACTTTTAGAGACACGGTTTTTCAAATAGGTGAAGAGCTATCTGTAGAAGTGCAAGATATAATAGAAAATATAAAAGGAGAGTTGCTTTGCGAAACAAATAGTGGTAAAGTAATTAAGCTAGAAAAAAGATTAGCAATGCTAGCAGCTAAATTAGCTGTAGTAAAAGTAGGTGGTAATTCTGATGTAGAGCTGAACGAAAAGAAAGATAGAGTTGAAGATGCGATATGTGCAACTAAAGCTGCTATTAAAGAAGGAGTTGTTGCTGGAGGAGGAATAGCTTTAGTATCGGTTAGTAAAAAGATTAAACCGGTCACAGAAGCAGAAGTATTAGTTTTAAAAGCTTTATTATACCCTTGCAAGACCATAATGGCTAATGCGGGAATCGAATATCAAAACATCGATAAAAAAGATTTCGGTATAGACGTTAAAAATGGTAAAATAGTTAATATGTTCAAAGCAGGAATTATAGATCCTGTATTGGTTACAAAATCAGCTTTAAAGAATGCTGCATCAGTTGCTTCGACTATAATGTCAACTAACTGTGTTATGTCTAACGTAAGAGGATAATATGAAAGCAATAGGTAGAAACATAATAATAAACAAATTAAAAGAAGGTATTACTGAAACAAAAGGTGGTTTACTTCTTTCAGAAGCACACAGAGAAGATATAAGATATGTAGAAGCTACGGTTGTATCAACAGGATCTGAATGTGACGGAATAAATAAAGACGATGTAATCTATTACGATAGGCACGCAGGACATAAGATAGAGCTTGATAGAGAGACATATCACGTTATAAAAGCACAAGATGTAGTTTTTGTTTTATGAGAGAATTAACAGGACAGGATTTAAGAGAGATTGGGTTGTTAAAGCATTACAGAATCATAAGAAGATGGGTTGCTAAAAAAACTGGTTTAAATCATGCTGATATTGAGTTGTTAATTTACTTCGATTGTTTAGGAGAGTTTAGGAAGCGCGATTTTGAAGATGGCACGTTAATATACTCTTGGGACAATAGAAGATGGAATAGACTGCTTAAAGACGGATGGATTGTAAAATACAGAGGTTTTACCGGTAGTCGTTCAGATAAGAGCTATAGCTTGTACAAAATTAGTTTACGAATGAAAAACATAATCCAACAGATGTACAGAATAATGTTGGGCAAAGAGGATATACCTACGTCAACGAGGCGTAATCCTGCAATGAAAAGAATATCTTATAGTGATAAAACTTTAGCTGCAGCAATAGGTAAAGTTAATAGTGATAAAACAAGATAATTATGGCAGGAATAGCAGCAGCATCAGGGAGAGGTCCTTTTGGTAACGCAATGAGCGGAATAAGTCAAGCAGCACAAGCGGCACAAGCGGCAAAAGAGCAAATGCAAGAAGGATCCTCAGGAGGAGGAGATTTAGAAAGTAGAGTAGCAGCTCTAGAAGGGCAAGCAGGAGCAGCTGGAGGCGGCGAAGTAGCCGGAGTTGCCGGCATGAACGCCGGTGCTATAGCGAATGCTGGCAATATGTTTGGAAGTATCAGCGATCGCCAATCATCTGTAGGAAGAGGAATTTCATCTGCTTTTAGCGGATTATTTAGATAATAAAAATAACAAAAGATATGGATTACACAAAAAAAAGTATACCTAACGCAACAGGTAAAGCTTCAGGAGAAGTAGGAGAAAGCGCATTATGGGATGGACCATTAAGTCAAATAGGTAGACCTCACGGTAAAGGATCTTCATCTGGCAAAAACGGTATGCAAGTATTAAAATACCCAACACCTTATGAGGCTAAGCCAATCACTCAGTGTGCTAAAGGCCGTTATTAATGAAGCTTACCAATAACTTTAATAAATCAGAGTTTGAATGCAATTGTGGTTGCGAAATGCCTAACGAGGTATTTTTACAAATACAAAAGTTAGCAAGCCAATTACAGTATATTCGAGATTTTATAAGGTTACCAATAAATATTACTAACGCATATCGTTGCTCAAGTCACAATAAAAAAGTGGGTGGAGTTTCAAACAGCCAACATATACTAGGCAAAGCAGCAGATTTGCAAGTTAATGATTCTAATCCAGAAGCTATATACCAAGTTATAGATACGCTTGCTGAATACGGAAACGTACTACAAGGAGGATTAGGATTATATAATACATTCGTACATTACGATATTCGTAAGACAAGAGTACGATGGGATAAAACCAAAGAATAATTATGGCAGTAAAGAAAAAAGCGGCTCCCAAAAAAAAAGGAAAAGCTCCGTCTCGTAAGAAATCAGAAGGTAATTACGCAAAAGTAAAAAAAGGTGGAGGAACTGGTAAAAAAGCCGGTGGAGGAATGACAGCTAAAGGTGTTGCTAAATACCGTAAAGATAATCCAGGCAGTAAGTTAAAAACTGCCGTAACTACACCGCCTTCAAAACTTAAGAAGGGTAGTAAAGCCGCGAAAAGGCGTAAAGCATTTTGCGCTAGATCTAAAAGCTGGACAAGCGAAAGAGGTAGAGCTGCACGAAGAAAATGGAACTGCTAATATGAAGAACAAAAAAAATTGCGGATGTCTTAGTAAGTATATGAAGCCGTCTATACAGGGAACTAAAGGTTCAAAAGGAAGAGGAGGCTGGGATGCAAAACCAGTTAGACGAATAACTAATCCAGGCAGAAGATGAAAAAGAAAACAAACAAAGACGCTTGCTATTATAAAATTAAAGGATCCTATAAAGTATTTCCTTCAGCTTACGCTAGTGGCGCTATAGCTAAATGTCGAAAGAATAAAGGCAAGAAATAATGGCAGTCCGTAAAACAAAAAAAGGTGCTTCGCTAAGAAGATGGTTTAAAGAAAAGTGGACCGACGAAAAAGGTAATGAATGCGGATCTACTAAAAATAAAAACACTAAAAAGTGTAGGCCTTCCAAAAGAATAAGCAAGAACACTCCTAAAATATGGAGCGAGATGTCCCCAGAACAAAAAAGAAAAGCTGTAGCTGAAAAGAAAAGAACTGGTATGGGCAAAAGAACTTCTAGAATTACTTAACACAACCATAAACAAAACCAAAATCATGAACAAGTACGACAAAAAAATGATGCACGAGCGTGAGCTTATCTACGATGCAAAAAAACAAGCAAAACGCTACGGTGGCAAAACAGCTAAAAATGACAAAAAATTAATCTATGATGCAAAAGGAGCAATTCACAGAACAGACATGGAGAAAAAGAATGGTCATCCGCTAAGTAAGCACTGGCATAATAACAGATAATTATGGCGGATATTAGAGCAATGCCAGGAAGTGGCGGGAAAGTAGTTCCCCAAAGTGGAGCTAAAAGAGGAAAAACTAAAGTTAAAAAAAAGGCGCCGCCAATAAAAACAAATAAAGCAGCTGCTGCTAAAAAGACAGCTGTTACTAAAAAGCAAACCGTTACTAAAAGAAAGGATTATTCTAAAGCTTTATTGAAAGACAACCCAATAGTAGATGCGTCTAAAAAAATATCTAAATTAGCAAGTAACAAAGGAACTAGTAAAGCAAGAACCAAAAGCGAAGCTAAAGAAGCTAAAATATCAGCAAGACAAACTGTTCGAAAAACAAATAAAGCAGCTCGTCAAGATATGAGGAAAAAAAATCGCGCAGAAAAAGATCCTAAAAAAAGACTAGCTAATAAAGTAGCAACGCAAAAAGCTAACGCAAAATCTAGAAAAGATATGCGAGCTAATAAAAAAGTAATAAAGAAATCAATTAAAAAGTAATAACAGAATAGGACTGTATAAACCTAGTCAAACATAAACAATAACAAAAACAAAACCAAAAACAAAATGGGAAAATTTTTAAAATTTAAAATCGCTAACGGCGAAACAGTGGCATCTGGAAACGGATCAAGAGAAGTATTAATTCCTGTAGATCAAATTGCATCTATAGTAGACGGCGCTGACGCAGCAACTGTAGTAGTTACGCTTGAAAACGCGGCAACTTACACGTTTACATTAGGTACAACTGTAATTTCTGCACCTCTTACAGGAGCAGGTAATTTACCAGCAATCGTACCGCCTGCACCACCAACAGTTGGAAGCAACATGCCTTCACAGGTTATCAACAGAGCATTAACTGCAAACCCTGGAGGAGTAACTTCTATGGCTCAGTTAGGATTTGACGGAGCTGGAGTATCTGGCACTGATGACAGAATGTACTTTGTACAATTAGTAGTAGCATAACAATTAATTACCCTGCGGGGTTTAATTATCCCGCAGGATTTTTTTAAAAAAACATTATGAACAAATTATTCGCATGGCTTACTGGTAGTGTAATCAAAGAAGTGGGTGATGTTATTGATAAGTTCACTACAACAAAAGAAGAAAAGCTTGAAGCTAACAGGCAGATACAAATAATTCTTGAAACCGCAGAAGCTAACGCTCAAAGAGAAGTAACTTCAAGATGGGAATCCGACATGAATTCGGATAGTTGGTTAGCAAAAAATATACGGCCTATGGTGCTTGTGTACCTTACGTTTATATTTACGCTACTAGCTTTCACAGATGGGAACATTGGGGAATTTAAAATAGCAAAAGAATACATACCAATAATTCAAACATTACTAGTAACCGCTTACGGTGCTTATTTTGTAGGAAGATCTTGGGAGAAAGGTAAACAAATAATGAATAGCAAAAATATATAAAAATGGGACAATTTCCGATAAACGAAAGTTTTATAACTAGAGCACAAACCTGGGCTCCAACAAATAATATAAATGCGTTGCCAGCTTGGACTTTTGAAAATCAATCAGGAACACTAGGAACTAACTTAACTGGATCCGTAGTGTATGTAGGAACTGCAGGTACTGTAAGGGTTATTTTGTCCGGGTACGCTGGAATACCTACAGCAGCTGATGCAATAGAATTTAAAAACGTTCCAGCAGGAACAATACTACCCGTAGTAGTTGACTACGTTTTAATACCAGCGGCTAATGCAGCGGCTGACTTAGTAATAGGTAAATAAATAAAAATTAATATTAACAATTAAATTAAATCAAAATGAGTAAAGTAAAAAAGATTAAATCACAAGTAGAAGACGCAGTTAAAGTCATTACTAAAGAAGAACTAGAAAATGTGAAGACCTTGCACTCTGAATTACAAAAGTATTGTAATAGCATTGGAAGCATGGAAGTGCAAAAAGCTAAAGCTATATATCAAGTTAATATGCTTGAAAAAGATATGGAGGAAGCTAAAAAAGCTATAGAAGAAAAGTACGGACCAATTAACATTAACTTGATTGATGGAAGCTATGAAGAAGTTGTAGCACCTAAAGAGTAATGTTATGAATAATATTATAAGAAAAATCAGTATCGGGGCTGATTATAAAAACGAAGCTATGCACTACTCTGTTAAGCAAACAGTTTATGGCGGTCACGAAATTTCTCATATAATATTTGAAGAGTCTGATAATTCTTATAATATATTTATAAAAAAAGTAGACGAGGTAATGCCATGGAAGAAGTTTAATTCTAACATGGCAATATCCGTTGAGT
>Ga0209379_10001383_pt1 | contig 16122 bp, 11 predicted proteins | sample tdDd001_FD_187124 | JGI IMG/M metagenome (GOLD analysis project Ga0209379, IMG submission 187124) | Marine sediment microbial communities from the Atlantic coast under amendment with organic carbon and nitrate - tdDd00.1 (SPAdes)... | ecosystem: Environmental > Aquatic > Marine > Coastal >...
CATGCCAAAACCTAATATACGTCCCGCAACGGAGAGATGGCTGAGTGGTTGAAAGCACCGGTCTTGAAAACCGGCATACGTTAATAGCGTATCTAGGGTTCAAATCCCTATCTCTCCGCCACTTTCAAAAATGGAAAAAGCCGTTGATTATCAACGGCTTTTTCCATATCTGAAGGGTGCAAAGTCAAACCACAGGATTGACTGAGACAATGTACCTATTCAAGACCGCTAATCATAACTACTACACGCGTATCTGCTTACCAAAAAAATTTCGAGATCTTGGTTTCCCATTTGATCTGAAAATTTCCTTACTCACCAAAAATCGCCAACTTGCTTCTTTCCGTAATCTTACTGTTGCCATTGAGCTCAAACAGCTTATCGAGAGCATTACCCCACAAACACATCCCGCAGACTTCAAAATAGCGGCCAATGAGCTTATCAATACTCTCAGAAGCACGTTTGTCGAAGGGCTTGATGTCACATCTCATGTCGTGATACCAGTCCGCCCTACAAGTTCAGAATGCTCACCTGAGCCCTCAGTGTCTAAGCGATGCCCTATCGTCCCATTAAAAGATGCTCTGGCATCTTTTGTTGAGTCTAAACAGTTGCAAGAAGTAAGACCGTTAACCATCCAACAGCTAGAAGCTCGTATTAAATGTTTCATTGAAAGTACTCCCATTAATGGTGTTGCTGAAGTCACTACAGCACACGCTTTGACTTATCGTGATGAACTTCTGAAAGCTGGGCGAAGCGTAAAAACAAATAAAGAGTACCTTGCGGCATGCTCTCAGTTCTTCAAATACTTAAAGTTGATGAATCACACGCAAATCAATCCCTTCGAAGACGTAAAAATTCAAAAGAAAGCAACTAAACGTATTGATGAACAAAGAGCCAGATGGTCACTAACCGACATGAAGCGCTTTTTTCAATCACCCCATTTTGTGGAAAAAGATGAAGAGTTTCAGTGGATTTCGAAAATTTTACCCTTATCGGGACTGCGTCCTGCGGAGGCTTGTCAGCTTCAAATTACAGATATCAGACAAAAGAATGGTATTGATTATTTTTCGATTTCAGTCGATGAAGAAGGCAAGTATGTAAAAAATGCCAACAGTATCCGTGAGGTTCCAATTCATCATGTATTGATAGACAAAGGCTTTCTTGATTATGTCGAGAAAGTTAGAGCTATGGGGCGCAAACATTTATTCAGTTACAAGCCACAAAATCAATTTGATGATTGGTCAAAGTCTTACTGTAGCAAAATTGGCAAGTATCAAACTGCTATAGGCATGAAAGCGGGTCAAAGGCCGACGGCGTATGGTTTTCGCCATACCTTTATTGATGAGCTTAAACAGCAAAATGTTCCTGAGCACGTAACAGCCCAAATCGTTGGGCATGCCAACCACAGCATGACTTATGGTCGTTATGGTAAACGGCTACCAATTGAAACGTTAGCCGAGGTAGTAAACCAAATAGACTATATGCCCTTACACTGGAAATAGTAGCTCGCACAAAGCGAGTAACTCCAAGGGGCGTTGCTCGCCTTCACAGAGATAAATGAATTACTTTTTCTAATGTCGATTTTGGTTGGTTAATCGAAAAAGTTTGCTATAAATAAGAAGTGATGAAAATCTATTTAATAACAGTCACTTAATCGTTATTTGAGTTATAAATACACACTTTTTCATAGGAAAAAGTGTGTGAGGCTGTCACTTATTCATGGGAAAAAGTGTAGTTTTTCAATTGACAAAAAAGTGGTTACATTACTTCAAGTTATGCAAGTTATCGCTTTTCATTACCCGTAGGCTACTATCGAAAGCTCAAAATTAATAACTGGTTGATAACTAGGGAAATGCTGAAAAAATTATAATAACTAGCTGATATTATTAGTACTTTCAGGTGTGACTTCTGCTTTTTCTGCTTGTAAGCTGTATGCAAAATGAAGAGCAGCAGTAAGCTGCCTAAGCGAAAACAGTTGAAATTAAACAATCAGGACACCCTTAACCTATTCATTGAAAAATATGAAGAGCAACGTAAATCTATCTGTGCTCCTTCTACTCACATTGCAGAGAAAAGCAAAGCGTCTAAGCTGAAGAAACTCTTTCGTCGACGCGCGATTCAAGACATCAACCACAGTGACATCCATGATGCCATTGGTAAGCTGCATAAACGCTATAAGAACAAAACCATCAATGAGTTCCTGACCATTCTTCGAGCAGTGTTCAGTCGAGCTCAACGCGACGGCTTAATAACGCTTAATCCCATGGATGGCATTGAAAACCTGAAAGTAGTCAATGCAGAGCCAATGCCTTTTGAAAAAGAAGAAATCCAAAAGCTCTTTAACACACCCACTGAGTGTCAAAGTGGTAAACACGCACTTTTATTCAATATTCTGACGGGCGTTCGCATCGGTGAGCTACTGGCGTTGTCGTGGGAAGATATTGATTGGAGCCGTCGGGTTTTATATGTTCGACGTTCAAAGGTGCTCAATGACTACAAAGTTCCAAAAACACCAGGCTCTGTTAGAGAAGTTGAGCTCAATGAATTGGCACTCAACGTATTGAGAGACCAGTTGCCATTGACTGAGAAAAAGCGAGCTCGCACCATCTCAGTCTTGCAAATGGATAATAAGACTCTAATCAAAGAGCGTGTCCAGTTTATCTTCTACAACAGCCAGACTAGCCAGCCGTTTTTGAATGCTAAGCAGTTTAATAAGACGTTCTTCACTCCGTTTCTCAAAAAAGCTGGAGTTAAGCACCGTGGTTCGAGTCAGTTACGACACACTTACGCGAGTCAAAACCTGACTGCGGGTATCAGTAAAGATTGGCTAGCTAGTCAGATGGGGCACACGAATACTCATATGATTGATAAGCATTATGGTCGTTGGATGCGTAAAGATGCACCTGATTACGCCAATGCGGCAGCCAATCATCTAGCTGATGTATTGGGTTGTGTTAATACAACTCCTATTAAGACAACAGTCAAACGCAGTGATACCTCTCCCGAGATGATCGCTTTATTGCAAACGCTTATTCATGATAAACCCGAGCTCAAAGCCGCACTTTTGCAAGGAAATATGGGGAGTGCGTCATGAGAAATCAGCTCCATATTGTGACTGACACTTTCGATGTCAACGATGGCAGTAAGACTGCCATCAATGGCACTTTCAGTGCCAAAGCCGTCCACTTAAAAAGTGGGACGCTACAGCAACCCGCTACGCTCCCGTCACACTTTTGCTGCGCAAAAGATGCACGTGAGCTGCGGGCAAGAGAAGTCTCTCTTAACTCTCTAAATACCTGGCCTCTGAGGAGGCCAGAATGAAGGATGTTCATCACTTTCATCGACGAGTGAATTACACTTCTCAGTCGGTCAGTCGGGTGAAATGCGAAGCGTCGCTCAAACACTCACTCAGGATAATGGTCACTTTATCTGATTCAAAGGCGAAGTCTAAACCAACGAAAAAGCTAGAATGGAATGACGAATTATCAGCTCAGAATCTTATCTGGTGTAATGGCAGATTGTCGCCACTAGATACTTGGTCTGAAGAAGCGCGTACCGATTTGCTATATCAAATGGCCCCCACTCCGCGCATCCGCAATCAGAAGGGGTTACAAACTCAGCATCGCCAGTACCGAAAAAAAATGAAAACCGCGATTGCGAGTGAACTTAAAAAGGGTAATAACGAAGCGGCTGAATTTCTTCAAGTGATACTAAATGCCAAGGGGTATGTGTCGTATTCTCGGATTGAGAAGTTTGAGAAGCTCACTATGCAACGTAAAAAACAGCGACTAAAAATGCTGGAGACGTACTTAAACGCGCACAATCAAGTTCAGAGCTGTGCACCAACAAATGCTGTTTATTTGCAAGAAGGTATCCTCAAAGTGCCACATAAATGGAATGTGGGCTCAGATACCCTCAGTCTGGAAGAATATATCGAATTCACCCGTCAATTTTTGACGCATTACTTCCCGCAGTATCCCATTGAAGCGATTATCGGGCATGATGACGAGCGGGGTATTGACCAAACGACAGGCTGTCATCCCCATTACTTTTTGTCAGGGCGTAACAGTGAAACAGGTGAGTACGATTTGCACAAAAGGCAAATTCAAGTAGTAAACCAGTATGTCCATCAAATTTACTCAGTTGAGGGCTTTTTTCCCAGTAATGGAAACCTGACCAGAGATGAAGCTCAGGATTTTGGCATGTTCTTTCAAAGAATGGTCAAGGATTTCGCAAATGAACACTTGTTTCACGCTAAGGGAATAAATGTAGTATTCGCCCCACTCACTGAGCAGCAATCGGAACATCGAGCGGAAATGAATCGAGAAGCCAGTCTGCCCAAATCTGAACGCAGTTATAACCACCACAGCCATCAATTGGAGCATATTCAAGACAAAATTGCGCTGACAGAGAAAAGGCACGCTCGCTTGTTGAAGGAACAAGGAAAAGTTGAACTACATCTGACTAAAACCATTGATGATGCCGCGCAGGCGCAGGCACGTTTGAGCCAATTAGAGGTAGAGCGAGACACTATGAAAATCGAGGTGTCAGACCTCAAAGTAGAAACGAGTCGACTTGCAACACTCACGCAGGAGTTAACACAAGCTCTTGTGCCTAAGTTAGTCGATATCTTTAAAAAAGTGCTTCTTGCTATCAATGCTAAAGACAAAAATATGGCAAAAAAACAATCTGAGTACCTTGAGTCGGCGTTTAATACAGCACTTGAGCTCCCTCCTTCTGTAGCAAGAGGGCTCTCTAGAGAGTTAGCGACTGTTAAGAAGGCTGCTACCCCTACTGAAGCCGAGCTTTCAGTGGATAAGTAAGTTAGTCCTTCTGACTAACTTACTGTACTAACTAACAAACCTAAAAATAATAATTAAAAGAACGGTGAAACAATGGCTAGGCCGAAATCATACACGGATGAAGATATCATCAAAGCTGCGACTCAATTAATAAATAAAGGAAAGAATCCCACTGGTTGGCACATTAAAGAAGCCCTTGGTCGAGGGAAGATTTCTGCTATTCAGTCTGACTTAGAGCGGCTTATAGACGAGGGGCGTATTGCTGTTGCGACCCAAATAGCAGCGGATACTAAAGAGTCTAAAGCAGAATCCACTTTCCTGAATTATGACTTACCTGCTGAGTTGCAAGATCTCCTAGCTAGGCGTGAGGAAGAGCTTCGCAAAGTGTTACGTGATATGACTATAGAGATAAACAACAAAGCGCATCAACATTATGAGTCGCTGATGACAGTTCGTATCAGGGATCTCGATGCGAAATACAACTTAACGGTTCGAGCGAAGGAACGAGCTGAAACAGAAGCTGTTGATATCGAAGAGCGGCTACAAAAACAAGTTGAAGAAAAAGAGCAGCTTGAAGATAGAATTGAAGTGTTGGAGGCAGAGTTGGCTGAATCCAAACAAAGCGGCTCTGAGTTATTTCAGCAAAGCATTCAGCTTACCAGTAACTTGAACGCAGCGGCAGAGAAATACGAGACGCTTCAAGGTATACATCTATGCCTAAATGAGCAGCTTTCAACGTTAGAGAAAGAACACACTGCCTTAAAGGTGACGCTAGAGTTCACCGCTGACGAAAACGAAAACCTTAAATCACGTTTAGCCAGTGTGTCCAACGCACATGATGAAGCAAGAGAGTATGTTGCTGAAACGAGAGCAAAGCTAGCGGAATCACAGGACGCATTACATAGGTCAGAAAAGCAACGCGATAAATTGATGGAAGACAACACCCAAGCCATGGCGGCTCTACGCTCTTATGAAGAGTCTTTGGCCAAACCCGAAAATACAGTCATTTCATCAACTGAGATGGCTGAAAGCCAATGAAAAGTACTGATGAGGTTGGGCTTTGGTTCGTGAAATACGGTTCGCAATTTACCAAGAGGGAAGCTTTTGCCCCTCTTTACGTTAGAGTAAGTTTTTGGACACACTTCTTTTGTCATCATTTGACCTACATTTGCTAATGCGATCACGTCTGAATAATTGTGACGACTTTCCCTTTTCTTAAGAGCTGTTAACAGGTGTAGATAAGTTCCATTTTAGTTTGACTCATCTCACTGAAAATATGAAACTTAATACGTATATTTTGGGAATAGATTAATGATTGAAGTGTTCGGAGAGAGAGGATTACAGCATCCCTCTTTTCATATGGAGTACAGATGCACATAAGCAATATACGGATACAAAATTTCAGGCTACTTAAAGATACAACACTAGATCTGGAAGATGAGTTAAATAACGAATTATCTCTTCTGATCGGAAAAAACAATTCTGGCAAGACATCTTTCATCGTACTGTTTGAAAAATTCCTGAAGTCAAGGAAGTTTTACTACGATGACTTCCCATTGAGTCTGCGTGAAGACATTCTTAAGCTCAGTGAAAAGACAGATGAGTATTCGCTAGCAATAAGACTATCCCTAAGTATTAAATATGGCAAAGAAGATAATCTACAGAACCTTTCTGAATTTATTGTAGATCTTGACCCGAAATGCAACACAGCACGAATTTCCTTTGAGGCAACGATCAACAAATCAAAACTGTTGAAGGATCTTGATGCTGTTACCAAAAGAAAAAATGAGTTCATCAAAAAGAACCTTTCTGATTACATTCAAGTTAGTTACTACATCTTTAATGAGTACAGTGATTTTGAGCCGAAACACCGTTCGAACCTAATTCCCAAAGATGTATCTGATGTTCATAACCTAATCAATTTGAAGGTAATTCAAGCAAATAGAAATGTGACGAGTTCGGATGCAAAGCCTCAAGATCGAAAGATTCTTTCACACCTAACGACACAGTTCTACAACAGTAAAGTCAAGATTTCTCATGATGAGCTAGACGGGATCAATTCATCAATTATTGAAGCAGACAGCCAACTTAGCAGTAACTACAAAACCTTTTTTGAGCCTTTCCTCCATAACGCAAAGTCCTTTCTTGGGCTTACTGATCTAAACGTTGTGTCCGATCTTCAGTCCAAGGAGGTTATGGCAAGTCATTCTAAGATCACCTATGGAAAAAATGACACCGAACTTCCTGAACATCAGAATGGTTTAGGATACATGAACATACTCTACCTTCTTTTGAATATAGAGATTGAGAAGGCTGATTTTGAAGAGGCTGGACGGGATATAAACCTCCTGTTTATTGAAGAGCCTGAAGCTCACACCCATCCACAACTCCAGTATGTCTTTATTGACCAAATCACAAAAACTTTAAAAGGGATAAAAGGGCTTCAAACTTTCATCTCCACTCATTCTGCTCATATCGTCAAGAAATGCAATTTCAAGGATATTCGTTACTTTCGCACCCAAAAGGGCGAAGCTAATACAGAGATACGAAATTTCTATATAGAGTTACAAGCAAGGTATGCTGATGAAAAGAATGTTGAGGTAGACAAGATAGAGAAGGAGAATTTCAAGTTTCTCAACCAATATTTAACAATTGAGTCCTCAGAACTATTTTTTGCAGAGAAGATAATCTTCATAGAAGGTACGTCTGAAAAAATGCTCCTTCCATATTTCATCAATCAATTTGATACAGATGGCCTTGGTGATAAGGGGGATATTGCTCTTACTTCTCAAAACATATCGATCCTCGAAGTCGGGGCGAATGCAAAAGCATTTAAGCATTTTCTTGACTTCCTTGAGATAAGGACACTCATCATTACAGATTTGGACACTACAGAGAAGAACATCAAAAAGGGAGAGAAAGGTAAGAAGGATAGCACTAGTTATATAGCATGCCCTGCAAAGGTTGGTACACATACCAGCAATGCTACGCTACGGCATTACTTTAACTCACCGAAGTTTGAAGAGGAAGGCTTCTCTGTATGGATGGAAAAGCTAAAAGAGCATAGGCATGATGCTCCATCTCCATTGATCAAGGTTGCTTATCAGGATGTTGAAAATGGTTACCAAGGAAGAAGCTTTGAAGAAGCGTTCGTGAGTGCAAATATGGAAATAATAGGTCGTAACCTTGAGGAGGTAGGTGGACTTAAAAATAGAGGTAAGTTCGCAGAGTGCAAGTCTGACCCTGACAATTTTGTGGATAAAATGCTTGATAGCAAAGGTAAGTCTAGTTTTGCTTCATCTGTACTCTACCTAGCTCTTTCAAAGGATAACCTTAAGTGGAACACCCCTTCGTATATTAAGGAGGGATTAAAGTGGATCGCCAAATAAACCCACAGAAAAGAATTCAAGAATGCATAGCAGATAAGAAGAGTTTTGTTTTGCAGGGAGGGGCAGGTTGTGGGAAGACGGAAACACTAAAGCAAACACTACAACTCCTGTCCAAAGATTACCCTAAGAAGAGGATTGCATGTATCACTCATACCAACTTGGCGGTCAATGAAATCATTGACCGTGTAGGAGAAGGTTATAACATATCCACTATACATTCATTTCTTGGCTCTTTAATCAAGAACTACACCAAAGCAATCCACGAAGTTATACACGAGATATTTATAGTAGATAAGGCGGAAATTGAGACTGAAGAGAGTTCAGGATTAGCTGGCAATGAACTTAAGAAAGCTAATCACAGTAACTACAAGAAAGCTTATAAGAAGTATGCAAAGTTAAAATACATTGTCAAAGGTGAAACCTCACCAAAAGAGCTTAACAAAAAAGAGTATGACAAAGCAGGGAACGAGGTCAGTCAGGAGCTCAATATAAATATATCTGAGCTGAATGCTGAGGTTCGTCAGGTCATCAATGGTAAAGATCATAAGAGCATAAGATACAATGATTCACGTTTTGACAGGCTCAATGACCTTTCGTTTGGGCATGATAGCCTACTCAAGCTTACAAGTTTGCTATTTATGCGCTATCCCAAACTGGGAAGAATCTTGTGTGATAAGTACGACTTCATCCTAATTGACGAATACCAAGATACACATGCAGATGTGGTTGAAGTGTTCTTAAAGCATCTTCCTAAAGGTAGGAAAATGACAATAGGGTTATTTGGGGATGCAATGCAAAGCATATACTCAGATGGTATTGGAGATGTTCGTGTCTATATTGACTCAGGTGATCTTGTCGAGATACCAAAAGAAGATAACTTCCGATGTTCAGAACAGGTTATTCATTTTGCTAATGCTCTGAGAGAGGATTCTCTTAGGCAAGAACCAGCATTCAAGATTAAAGAAGATGGCACCAAAGAGACCTTAAAAGATAGACAAGGTCAGGTCAGGTTGCTTTATGCAATCTGGGATAATAACAAACCTCATTCTAGGAGTAGCCCTGAAGAAAAACAGGCATACCTTGATTTCGTCGACAAGTTAATTGACTTGGCTGATGGAGAAGACTCCTCTCATAAGAAGTTGATGCTTACAAATAAGTCAATTGCAGGCAAAGTTGGATTTGCTTCTTTATATAAGGTGTTTGCTGATAGATATATGGAAGTCAAAGATGAGATCGAAAAGATTCTTTCAAGCACTCAGGTGCTTGATCTAGCAGAACTATGTGATGCCTATAGCGGATCAAAAAAGAGGTACAACTTCATATTATCTGAACTGAAGAAATCGGGGTTTGTGCTTAACAACCTTGAGGCCAAAGAAAAGATTGTCGCCGCATTTGAGAAGATCACTAAGGGTGATCTAAGTATTGCTAAAGCCCTTGAGGTTGCTTTTGAAGAAAATGTTATCACCAAGTCAGACAGTTATCTTGCATATATAGATCGTAAAGAATCCTTCTTAGATGAGTTGAAAAAAGACACGGAATATCAGCAGCTCAAAGAGAAATTCAACTCAGGAGCCAATACCTTAGCTAGGATAGCAAAAGAAGTCCCTGAATTGACTGAAGAAACATTCAATGAGTTCATATCCAATGTTAATAGAGAGAGATTCTACGAGGAGCTATTCTCTGAATCGCTCCCCTTTAGTGAGGTAATCAGGTACTACAGATACCTAAATGAAGAGTGCGATTATATAACAATGCATAAGACTAAAGGGGCTGGTATTGAAAACGTTTTAGTTGTCCTTGATGAGTATTTCTGGAATCAATACAAGTTTCAGTTCAGCCAAAATAGCACTGAGCCTAGTAGCGTCTTTACACCCCCTAGCATGAAGCTGTTTTATGTAGCATGCTCTCGAACGATAAAGAATCTGACTGTTGTCAAAGTGGTAACCAGTGATGAGGAAAAGTATCTACTGGCAACATTCCCCGAATTTAGAAAGGTAGTTATTGATTAGTGCATTTAAGGGCATTGCCTTGGGTGGAAGAACTTGCTCATACATCTGTTGATGAAACCTTCGCTGATAATTGTATAACTCGAACGTGGAAAATAGACGCGATTATCTGGTCTTTGTGGCATGATAAAATTCCTTATGATGAGGTAGAGGCAGTATTGCTTGGGATGCCAAACAAGAAAGGCACTGACTACCGACGATTGCTCTGCACATACGACTACAAAAAGAACTCATAACAAAAACCCGCCTAGAGCGGGTTTTTCTATACGATAACTTATGTTCCCGAAATCGCTTCTTCCGTAAAATTTGTTAAACGCAGCGATCATTTAATTCTGATAAACAATGCCTTAGCGTTTAGATTTTACTGTGATCAATGCATGGTTATGCATATTGGCATTCCGATAATATAGAAATAGTCCAATTAAAAGCTGGTGCCTCTACACACGAGCGAGCATAAGGTTAGGTAGCTATGTCAACTAAAGAGTTTCTCAATGATAAAGTCGGGCAGGTTTTTGATGATTTTATCGCAGCAAATCAGTGGTGTTCATTAAACGGAGCGGACTTATCCGTCGACTCGTATGCAGATATTACATATCAGCAAAAGTATATAATTAAGTATTTTTCCGCATATTTTTGTGAATACTATGAGATGTATGAAGATTTTTTCGCCGATTTCGAAGGTGACCATGTGAACATTTTGTCGATTGGCTGTGGGTCGGGTATTGATTGTTATGCATTATATAGAGTATTGATTGATAAAGGTATTGGCATCAATATCAACTATAAAGGCTTAGATTTTGTTGATTGGAGCTACCGACCAACGTTTGGGTGGGCAACTTTTAAAAAAGGTTGTATAAGCTCGCTAGGAGCTTCAGACTTACAAGACGTAGATCTGATAGTTTTTCCGAAGTCACTCACGGAACTAAGTTATGAGCATCGTTGCGACTTCGCTAATTTATTAGCGAAAAGTAATAAAAAACAAAATGTCTATTTTATAAACACATATGTTACAGACTACCCTGCGGAATCTTCTCATGTGGATGGGTTAAGTCAGTTCGGTACAATTAGTAAAATTCTTCAGCGAAGTTCATTTAAGCCTTCAACTGATCCAAGTAGGTACTTCTACAAAACAAAGCATAATGACTGGCTTGGGTATAGCTATAATTTTTTTACTATTCCAGATGAAGTTGTTCCAAATGTGAGTAGTTTGAAATCACAGTGTACTAACAATGGCAGTCAGAGTGACTGCTCATCATGTTCAATAGATTTTTACCCTATATTGAAGGCAAACTACCTAGCATTTAATATGCTGAAATTTGAGCGAAAAGTATGATCATTAGCGTTAGTCGTAGAACTGATATACCAGCTTTTTATACGCCATGGTTCATGAATAGAGTTCGTGAGGGTTTTTTATTGACTAGAAACCCTTTTAACGCCCATCAAGTTAGAAGGGTTTCCCTGTTACCAGAAGATGTAGAGCTTTTTGTCTTTTGGACTAGAAACCCTGCGATGTTAATGAATCATCTTAATGAGCTAGATGCCCTAGGGTATAAATACTATTTCCAATACACGGTTACTGCCTACCCCAAGCAACTGGAAACTAGAGTTCCCCGTCCTCACAGGGCTATTGATACTTTTGTAAAGCTAAGCGACAGGATAGGTGCTGATAAAGTTATATGGCGGTATGATCCCATACTGTTGTCCAGCCTAGTTGATATAAATGAACACAAGCGAGTATTTGCTAAAATTGCATCAATGTTGGCAAACAAAACTCATAAAGTTGTAATTAGCTTTTCTGACTTTTATAAGAAGACGGAGAGAAACTTAAACCTAATTGACGGTCTGACATACGCTGATATCACTAAGATGCCAGATGAGCTAAACGAGTTGTCTATCTACATGGCAAGAGTTGCTAACGAACACGGGATGACAATAGAGAGCTGTGCAGAAGAGATTGATGGAGAGTCATATGGAATCAAACATGGTAAGTGCATTGATGATCGCTTGATAAAATCAGTGTTTAACTTAGATGTGAGCTCTATAAAGGATAGTGGTCAGCGAGAAGCCTGTGGCTGTATAAAAAGTATTGATATAGGCATGTACAATACATGCCTTCATGGCTGCTCATATTGCTATGCTACTTTTAATGAGAATATAGTTATGAAAAACAAAAGTCTCCATGACCCCAAAAGCCCTTTTTTAGTTGGAGGCACAGAAGGTATCGATCCGAACCTATTATTGACACCTATAGTACAAGGTTCATTGTTCTAGTGTTGTTTCAAGTGATATTGGCCAGTTGATTAGATTAGTTGCAGTACTACAGACAATTCATTTGATGCTAATTTAGGTAAATCACTAACACAAAAATATCCAACTCTGAATTAGAACACTCAAATATTGCATAAATGATACGTTTTGCCATACACTGACAATAAGGTATGACAAAACGTATCATTCGTATGACCCCATCACATCTAGAACAGCTTAAAAAGCTATCCATATTTACAACTTCTGATGCTGCAAAGTTCGGCATAACGCGTGCTGCCCTTTCTCGTGCCGTAGAAAAAGGCCTTATAGAAAAGTTACAAAGGGGACTATACGGATATATTGGCAGAGAAGAATCTGAAATGCAGTCCTTTGCCGAAGTTAGCGTTAGAGCTAAAAAAGGCGTTATTTGTCTCTTGTCAGCCCTGAGATACCATAACCTCACGACTGAAGCACCTTTTCAGATATGGATATGTATCAAAAAAGGTGGTAGGGCTCCCAAGATTGACTATCCAAGCATTCGAATTATTCGCAGTAGGGATACAGAGGATATTGGTGTTATCTCAACAGTTGTTGATGGTGTCCCCGTTTTGGTTACGGACGTTGAACGGACGATAGTTGATTGCTATAGGTTCCGTAACAAGATCGGCATTGATGTTGCGATTGCAGCACTTAGGGAAGCAAAGCAAGTTAACAAGCTAGATCAAGAGAAACTTTGGGAATATGCTAAACGCTTCAAAATGACAAATATAATGATGCCATATATGGAAGCTACATAATTCTAACTTATTGTATTAAAAGAAAAATAAATACAGACAGGCGGTTTGGTTTATAATTTTTGAACTGAGCTGATCGTCCCAACACCAACCAGTCTTAGAATTGATAGCGATGCTCCCTCATCAATCGTAGTTTTCCTGTGGGGGATAACAATGTCTCAAGGGGGCATTGAGACATTATTGATGTTTGTACTATCGATATGAACTCATTGAGCGTGTGACTGATTGTGAACGCTGTATCCAGCTCGGAGCGTTGCATATGTTTTCCTGTCAATCGGTACACTGCGCCCATGCATGCATCTAGAACGGAGCTTTCTGTAAGCTCTGGTAAGGTGAGGTTATGTAGGTGTTTAAGTTGCTCTCCTTTACGCACTGCGTTGGGGGGTAAAATTATGATTTTGATGCTGGTGTATCTAATCATATAGTCCACCCAGATCATCAGGTAATTCGGTATTGTGCCGCCTGTTCGAATACACAAAATTGTAGGTGTGTTTATCTGAGATAGTAGATCTGCGCAATCGTAGATACCCAGATCTGGTATCTCTCCTGAACCCAACTGTTGGTGAAGTGCGTCACGACGAACTTCATGATTTTTATCTATAAAATTTCCAACCCAGCTTTTATTGGGGGATATATACTGCCAAATTGTATGGATAATATCCTCGACCTGATCGCCCCTAATAGTTATGGGGATGCATAGACATTGAGCGTTCTCTGCGATTCTAGTCTCAAACTCTGAAGACCCAGCACAATTCCAGGGGTTCACCTCACAACACAGGATTCGATCAGTGGCTGAGTTTAGCCAATTGTTTAGCTCACAAGGGATATCAGGTGTCCAGAATAGCATTAGGTTTCTCCTTAACCACATAAGGCATATATTACTATAACTGAGTAGCTTAGTAAGGTGAGTTCAGGGATCGATCATAAAATCATATAATGCTGCACCCATATAGTTAATATGCCTGTAAAGCCTGACTACTGATACTGATGTTGTGAGCGGTTAGATACCTGTTCCTGTATCTAATTTATTGGCGTACTGATCATTCCTGCACCCTGTATATCCCATAGGAACCTTAAATTCTAATCGGTTGATAAATAGAGATATATTTAATAATGGTCTAGTTGCGATCGCTCTAGCACCCTATTCTTCTTGTGAAACTGCGAACAGTAAATCTTGGCTCAGCATGACTATTGGAGATGAGCTATGAGTGTAATCAGCGCTCTTATACTTAGCTAAGGGATCGATCATAAATGTGTGCACTCATATAGATGATATGGGTGTCGAGCCTGACTATCGGTACTAATATCGTGAGCGGTTAGATAACCCTTTCTGTATCTAATTCATTGAGCGCATTGATCACTCCTGCACCCTGTATATCCCATAGGAACCTTTAACTCTAATTGGTTGATAAATAGCGATATATTTAATAATGGTCGAGTTGAGATCGCCCTAGCACCCTATGCATCTTGTGAAACTGCGAACAGTAAATCTTGGCTCAGCATGACTATTGGAGGTGAGCTATGAGCGTAATCAGCGCTCTTATACCTAGCTCAGGGATCGATCATAAATGTGTGCACTCATATAGATGATATGGGTGTCGAGCCTGACTATCGGTACTAATATCGTGAGCGGTTAGATAACGCTTTCTGTATCTAATTCATTGAGTGTATTGATCACTCCTGCACCCTGTATATCCCATGGGAACCTTTAACTCTAATTGTTTGATAAATATCGATATATTTAATAATGGTCGAGTTGCGATCGCTCCAGCACCTTATGCATCTTTTGAAACTGCGAACAGTAAGCCTTGGCTCAGCATGACTATTGGAGGTGAGCTATGAGTGTAATCAGCGCTCTTATACTTAGCTCAGGGATCGATCATGAACGTGTGTGTCATATAGATGATATGGGTGTCAAGCCTGACTATCGGTACTAATACCGTGAGCGGTTAGATAACCCTTTCTGTATCTAACTCATTGAGCGTATTGATCACTCCTACACCCTGTATATCCCATAGGAACCTTTAACTCTAATTGCTTGATAAATATAGATATATTTAGTAATGGTCGAGTTGCGATCGCTCCAGCACCTTATGCATCTTGTGAAACTGCGAACAGTAAACCTTGGCTCAGCATGACTATTGGAGGTGAGCTATGAGTGTAATCAGTGCTCTTATACTTAGCTCAGGGATCGATCATAAATGTGTGCACTCATATAGATGATATGGGTGTTAAGCCTGACTATCGATATTAATATCGTGAGCGGTTAGATAACCCTTTCTGTATCTAATTCATTGAGCGTATTGATCACTCCTACACCCTGTATATCTCATAGGAACCTTTAACTCTAATTGTTTGATAAATATCGATATATTTAATAGTGGTCGAGTCGCGATCGCTCTAGCCCCCTGTGCTCTTCGTGAAGCAGCGAGTAGTGCGCTTTGCTTAACGTGGCGATTGAAGGGAAAATATGCGTAACGGAAGCTCAATACAGCTAGCGTATGGGAGCGATCATTAATTCGTATTTTTTGCACCCATATAGCTGATATGACTGTCGAGTCTGACTATCTAGAATGGTTTTATGAGCGGTGAAGATTGTATCGTTTTGGTTGAACCCTAGTAGAAAAGAGTGTAATGTCAACTGACTAAAAGAATTGACAATTAACACTTTGCACTCTTCATTTATATTGTTGATATATAACGGTTAATTTTTGTTTTTTGCGGTAGGTATAGCTTTCAAATCCCTATCTCTCCGCCACATTCAGAAAGCTCGCATTTAATGCGAGCTTTCGTCGTTTTAGAAGAATATTATCGATAGGGATTTCTAAATCCCTAGTTGAGCGCAACCCCGATTCTCAGCCACATTCAGTAAAAAGGCCGCTAATAA
>Ga0209379_10001384_pt1 | contig 16113 bp, 20 predicted proteins | sample tdDd001_FD_187124 | JGI IMG/M metagenome (GOLD analysis project Ga0209379, IMG submission 187124) | Marine sediment microbial communities from the Atlantic coast under amendment with organic carbon and nitrate - tdDd00.1 (SPAdes)... | ecosystem: Environmental > Aquatic > Marine > Coastal >...
GGTGAGTGTAGGTATATTTAGTTTAACTACTCACTTTAAGAAAAAAGTTGAGTTAGTTCCAGCGCAAAAATTCATTAATGTAATCTATATAGGACTCTTTGCTCTATATGGAATTGCAATGGGATTATCTCTTGTTTACTCGCCAGCATTAGAAACAGCAGCCTCAATAAGATTTGAAGGTATACTGTTCTTATTAGCTAGTGGAGTTCTTCTATACGGATTATACATATTTATGAAGAGAAATGTTCTTCATCATGTATAATTCACTTATCCCCAAGTAAATTGCTTGGGGATTTTTACTACTATATATTTATAACTTATAACCTGATTTTTACATATTTTGTTTTATAATATTTTCTAATTATTTTCTTAGGAATTAATATGGGCCAAATTATCTTCAGTGTGGACTTAAAAACGCAAACTCTAACACTTGTAAACAATCGATTTTATAAGCTTTTCTCTAATATAAAACAATTACCTTATAACTATAGTAATGATAGTGAAGTAAAAGAGATTATTTCTAATGCAAAAGCAAGTTTAAAAAATAGTAATTTAGGAAGAATATTTTTAACAAAAGATGAGCAAGTTTACCTGTTTGATATAGATAAAATGAAAGAAGACGTATTAATTTTTTCAGGAAAAAAATATAATACAAATGAACACTTAAAAAATGAAGAGATATATAAACTTTTAAGACTTCTATCTGATAATTTACCTGATATGCTTTGGGCAAAAGATGTACAAGGAAAGTATATCTTTGCAAATAAAGCAATTTGTGAAAATCTATTAATGGCTGATGATACCCAAGAACCTATAGGAAAAACAGATGTGTTTTTTGCTCTAAGAGAAAGAGAAAAACATAAAGATAAAAAAGATTGGCATACTTTTGGAGAGCTTTGTTATAACTCAGATGAGGTAGTTCTTGAAAATATGAAACCAATGAGATTTGAAGAGTATGGAAATGTAAAAGGTAGGCTTTTATATTTAGAGGTTCATAAAGCACCATTTTTTGATGAAGAGGGACGTCTTCTAGGAACAGTAGGAAGTGGTAGAGATATTACAGAAGAAGTGATTGCAAAAAATAAACTAAAAGAGAAAGACCAACTTCTTTTACAACAATCAAAAATGGCAGCAATTGGTGAGATGCTTCAAAATATCGCTCACCAATGGAGACAGCCTCTATCGAGTATTTCAAGTATTTCTACTAGTATTATTGTTCAAAAATCAATTGATTCATTAGATGATGATTATCTTATGAGTTCAATGGAGAACCTTAATAACAATGCTCAGTATTTATCAAAAACAATTGATGATTTTAGAGATTTTTTTAAGCCAAATAAAGAGAAAGTTTTATTTGATATCAAAGAGATAGAAGAGAAGGTTTTCTCACTTATATCTTCAAAGATTAGAAAAAGTGGTATTGAAATCATTACAGATTTAGAATCTATGAAAATCACTGGATATAAAAATGAATTTATACAAGTCTTGATAAATATTATAAATAATGCAATAGATGCATTGCTTGAAGTAGATGGAAAAAGATATATTTTTGTAAAGTCATATAGAAAAAATAAAAAGTATATTATAAAAATCAAAGATAATGCAGGGGGAATCTCTGAGGATATTATCTCAAATATATTTGAACCATATTTTACTACAAAACATCAAACTCAAGGTACAGGTATTGGGCTTTATATGAGTGAAGAGATTATTACAAAACATATGAATGGAAGTTTAGGTGTTAAAAATAAAGATTTTGTATATGATAATCAAAACTTTAGAGGTGCTCAGTTTAGGATATCTATAAAGGAAGATTGATTGAAGGATAAACCTTCAATCCTTACTTTTTACAATGATCTGCATAGAATGAACCAAATTTAAGTCCAGTTCCACCTTTGTCTTTTTTAACTGTATATTTTGTAACTACTGGGTTACACTCATCAATCCAAGAGTATAAATCATAGATTTTAACAGTTTTAAATCCCATTTGTCTAAATGTTTGAGACTCAATAGATGCTCTAGCTGCTGAGTTACAAACTACAATGATATTATCTTTTACAAAGTTTTCATCATCATCAAGTGCATATAACTCTAAACCTTTTTCAGGTGATTGTCTACCAATTCTATAAGATCCTTTGATATGAGCTGCTGCCCACTCTTCCATTGTTCTTACATCTACAACCATCCAATCTTTTGCTTTAAGTGCTTTTTGTACTTCTTTAGTAGTAGCGTAGTTACCAGCTTTTTTAGCCTCTTTTTTAAGTTTTGAACTTAGTGCGTTGTAGTCAATAAAATCAGCTGCTGACACAGATGAAATAGTAACTACTAATGCAACAATTAGTGCTTTTAGTTTCATTAGTTTTCCTTATACTATTTTATTTTGATAATATAGGAAAATGCTTTAAACTTAAATTAAGAATTATATTTAATTATTATATATCTATTATAAGTATTTATTATATTAGTATGTTTTTGATTGTTGCCAAGTTATGATTTTTCTATCTTCTTGAATAATATGTTGAACAAGTGCTAAGTCTATAATTCTTGCTAACTCTTTTTCAAAAAGTTCTACTTCAATTGTTGGAGCTTTTTTAACAAACTCATTTAAATCTGTGATAATTTTTTTGTGTATCTCTTTGTGTTGCTTTAAATAAGGGTATTCTACCTCTTTCATATACTCTTCTTCATCTCTAAAGTGTGTTTGCATATATTCATAAAGGTCAGTTAATATCTGTTTGATTTTTTTACTTCTATTTTCATCATTTACAGTTGTAAATGCCTCTTTTGCAATATCAAAAAGTTGTCTGTGTTCTTGGTCGATTTTCATATTATTAACACTATAGATATTTTTCCAACCGAAGTTTTTTCTAAGATCTTCAAGTGACATTTCCCAAAGCTGGATTTTTTTATCTTCCGTGATTATATGTTTTACAAAATACTCTTCAATAAAGTTACATAAAGTAGTTTGTATCTCTTCTAATTCAAGGGAGTTTATTTCAGAAATTAATGATTTTAAGGTACTTATCATATGTTTATGTAGTTTTTTGTGATTTTCTAATTCAGGATATTGGATATTGTACATATATTTTTGTTCATTGTTAAAGTGTGTAGTAACATACTTTAATAATTCAGAAATTATATCTTTTATCTTCTCTTTTTTCTTTTTTCCATCACTAACATCTTCAATGCTTAAAGCTTTTTTTGCAAGTGTAAAAAGTTGCTGATGTTCATTATCTATTTGTAGATTACCAATTGAATACTCACTTTTCCAAACTAGTTTGTCTATTGAGAAATTTGGTGTCATAATAAATCCTAATTAAGAGATAAGTTCATTATATAACGTGCAAATTAAAAAAATAATAAAATAAAAAGATTACATAATTACAATTTTTAGAAATTAATATCTATATTTATACTAACTCTTATGTTTATAATATATAATTACGCTAATTTTTTATCGTATATGGAAAGGTATAATATGAGCGCAGAAACATTAAATCAACCAACAACTGCAGCTATGGAAAAATTAGTTCAAGAAGAGTTTAATACAAACGTAGCATTTTACGTACATTTAAAGCAATACAATGACAGTGTAAGAGCTCAATTAGAAGAGAGAATTAGAGAAGTATTCTTTTTCTCAAAAGGTGTTCATTGGAAATTTGATAGCTTTGGAATTGAAAAAGCTGGTTCAAGAAGTACAGATGTATTAGGATACTTTATTTTTAGAACAGCAGATGTTGAAAAATTAAAAAAACTATTTATCGATGAGTTTAAAAACTATGATAACGCAGAAAAAATCACTTGTTCAGTAGCAAAATACCAAAAAACTGAAGAAGTATATTTTGAACTTGATGTATAAAAAGAGAAATCTTTTTATACACCACATCCATAATCTTTGGCCTTTAACCCATTAAAACTTACTATTTTATCAAGCCTTATTTTTTGACCACTTTTTAAAACAGCAAACTCTTCTTTGTTTAGAGTTTTAAAATCAACTACATAATCTTCTATAGTTTTTTCAATATTTTCATCTAAATAAACAATAGTATTTAAAGTTCTTTTTACAGCAGCACTTTCTAATTCATCGTAGAAGTGACATGCTATTGGTATATAATCACTTGCCATACTATTTTTTTGCTCCACAATCACAAGATGCTTTTCCATTTGCTTTACAGTTACAGTTTCCTGTATTTTTACAATCACATTTAGGTTTTACATTAGACTTAGTTTTATAGTCACATGAAGCTTTTCCTGTAGCTTTGTATTTACACTCTTTACCATTTTTATTCATATTACAGTGGTATTTACCATTATCTTTTTTCATTTGACTATGGTAGTTTTTGTATTCCTTTTTCATGTCACAATGAGTTTTTTTATAATCTTGTTTCATCTCACAGTTTTTATTTCCACAATGTGCACTTAGTGTTGAAACAGCTATAAAACAAGTAATTAGAAAAGTTAAAATGATTTTCATATCGAACTCCAAAAAAATTTTTAAATTATATCATAGAAAATATTGACAAAGTAAATAAAAAAATACTATTTATGTTAAAACTATAATTTTGAGTTATAGATTATTAATAAGCTGTTAAAATAAAAGTTATATAATTTATATAGAGGAAAGTTTTTTAAAGGACTTATCATGAAACTAAAAAAAATTACATCACTTACAATGCTTCTATCAATGTTGGCTATGACTTATACAGGAATTATCCTTTTTATAACTCCAGCTGGAAGAGTTGCAAACTGGGCTAATTGGCAGCTTTTAGGTTTATCAAAAGAGCAGTATGGACAAATACACTCAACGTTTATGGTTCTATTTATAATTGCAACAATTTTGCATGTGATTTATAACTGGAAACCTATGACTAGCTATATGAAAGATAAAGCCAAAAAAATGGTTGTTTTTACAAAAGATATGATTGTGGCAGTTAGTCTGTTTTTAGTTTTTCTACTTGGAACTATTTATGAAGTATCACCATTTTCTAATTTTTTAGATTTTGGAGAGGAGATAAAAGATTCTTGGGAAAAAGATTATGGTACTGCACCATATTCTCATGCTGAACTTTCATCACTAAAAAGTTTTTGTAAAAAGCTGGATTTTGATTTAGAAAAAAGTAAAGAGATATTAAAAACAAATGGTTTTGTATTTCAAGAGGATCAAAGTCTTTCTCAAATAGCAAAGGTAAACAAAGTTAGTCCAAAATTTATTTATGATTTATTAAAAATGAACTTTGAAAAAGATGGTAGAAAAATAGTTGAATTAACAGGTCTTGGAAAGAAAAAAGTAAAAGATGTAGCTCTTACATTAAAAATAAGTACACAAGAGTTTATATCACAACTTAAAGATTTAGGTATAGAAGCAAATGAAAATGATAAGTTTAAACAAGTAGCTGAAAAATATGATTTAAGTCCAATGGATGTTATGGAAAAACTAGGTTATAAAAAACCGCAGTAAGATTACTTACTGTGGTTTAAAATATCTAAAATTTCACTTGGATGAGAAACTATAAAATCAGCACCATTACTTACTAACTCTTCTTCATCTCTAAAGCCCCATAATACACCAATTGCAATCATTCCTGCGTTTTTTGCTGTTTGCATATCGATTTTTGTGTCTCCTACAAAATATATTTTCTCACAAGAAATATCAAAACTTTTTGCTATATCAATAGCAGCTATTGGATTTGGTTTTTTCTCTATATGAGCTTTTTGTCCATGCACTTCTAAAAACTTATTATTTTCAAATAGTGAGTTTGCATACTCAACTGTAAATTCATGGGGTTTATTTGATAAGATTCCCATTTTTATATCTTGTTTTTCAATCTCTTCTAATAGCTCATAAATTCCATCATAAGCTTGTGTCTTTGCGTGTAAATTACTATCATAAATCTCTTTGAATCTATCTCTAACTTGAGTTTTTAACTCTTTTGGTGCAGATGAATCAAGAGCATTTTCTACAAGTATATCAACTCCTCCACCTACAAAGTTTTTATAATCTTCTATTTTATGTACTGGTAAATCTAATTCTTCGAAAACTTTGTTCATACATACGGCTATATCTTCAAGTGAATCAATTAAAGTACCGTCTAAATCAAATATTATTGCTTTTTGCGATTTCATAAATCTCCTTATGTGTGCAATACTATATAAAAATTGTTTAGTGTAATATAAATGATTATCAAAAAAAGTGTTATAATAATAACTAGTAGGAAGATTTAAACAATAAATGTAAATGTTTTTATCAATTTAAAATTTTTTATTAACTAAAAGTAAGTTATTAAGTAAGTTTTAATAGATATTGAATATGATTATCAATAACAAAAATATAAGGTGAATGATAATGAAAGCATCAGATTTATTTGTGAAAGCTTTAGAAAACGAGGGAGTAGAATATATCTTTGGTATTCCTGGTGAGGAAAACCTAGATTTATTGGAATCTCTTAGAGAATCAAAACAAATCAAACTAGTTTTAACAAGACATGAACAAGCAGCTGGATTTATGGCTGCAACTTACGGAAGATTAACTGGAAAAGTTGGAGTTTGTCTATCAACTTTGGGCCCAGGTGCTACAAACTTTGCTACAAGTGCCGCTTATGCACAGCTTGGTGGTATGCCAATGCTTATGATTACTGGTCAAAAACCAATCAAAAAATCAAAACAAGGTAGATTTCAAATTGTTGATATTGTAAACATGATGAAACCTATGACAAAATATTCAAAGCAAGTTGTTAATGGAAACAATATTCCATCAATGGTTAGAGAAGCATTTAAACTTGCAACTACTGAGCGACCAGGAGCAGCACTTATTGAATTACCAGAAGATATTGCAGCAGAAGAGTGTGAACACAATATCTATCCTGTAAGAAGTTTCAAATATCCAAAGGCTGACCAATCAGCTATTTTAGAAGCTTCAAAGATGATAGAAAAGGCAAAAATGCCACTTTTACTTATTGGAGCAGGGGCTAATAGAACAAGAATTGGAGATGCCCTTACAAATTTTGTAAATGAGACTGGAATTCCATTCTTCTCCACTCAAATGGGTAAAGGGGTAATTGATGAGAACCATAAATTATGTTTAAGTACAGCAGCACTTTCTAAGGATGATTTTATTCATTGTGCTATTGATAGAGCTGATTTAATCATAAATGTGGGACATGATGTTATTGAAAAACCACCATTCTTTATGGAAAATGAAGAGGGTTCTAAAAAAGTAATTCATGTTAATTTCTTCCCATCAGAAGTTGATGATACATATTTCCCCCAACTTGATGTTCTAGGAGATATTGCATCAAATGTAGATAATCTTAGACGTGCAGTTTCAGCTCAAGAGCATTGGGATTTTGAATACTTTAAAAGAGTTATTGAAGAAGTAAGAACACACCTAAGTAAATACTTTGGTGATACAAGATTTCCAATCTTACCTCAAAAAGCAGTTAGAACTATTAGAGGTGTTTTAGATGATGAAGATATTGTTACATTAGATAATGGTGTATATAAAATCTGGTTTGCAAGAAACTACAGATGTGCAAAACCAAATACTTTACTATTAGATAATGCACTTGCTACTATGGGAGCAGGTCTTCCATCGGGTATGGCAGCTAAAATGGTAAATCCAGATAAAAAAGTTGTAGCAGTTTGTGGTGATGGTGGGTTTATGATGAACTCACAAGAACTAGAAACAGCAGTAAGACTTGGAATTGATATGACTGTAATTATTCTAAATGATAATGCATATGGAATGATTAAGTGGAAACAAACTGGTATGGGATTTGATACATTTGGACTTGATTTAGGTAACCCTGATTTTGTAGCATATGCTAATTCTTATGGAGCAAAAGGATATAGACCTACTTCTTGTGAAGAGTTTGAACAAACACTTGAAGAGTGTGTAAATAGTAAAGGTGTTCATTTAATTGATTTAGCAGTAGATTATTCACTAAATCATACAATTTTAAATGAACTATTAGCAAAAAAAGAGTGTTTAATATAAATTAAGAAAGGAAACAAAATATGAGTACAATTGAAGTAACATCACCATTTGACGGTAAAGTAGTAGGAGAAGTTCCATTCTCTACGAATGAAGAAGTACAAGCAGCTATTGATTTAGCACACTCTACATTCTTAGATCATGAAAATCACATGCCAAAATATAAAAGGGTAGAGATTTTAGAAAAAGTGGCTGAAATTATGAGCTCACAAGTTGATGAACTTACAAAACTTTGTGCAAGTGAAGGTGGTAAACCTTGGATTGATTCACAAGTTGAAGTTCACAGAGCAATCAATGGTGTAAAACTTGCAATTGAAGGCTTAGCAGCTCAAGAAGGAAAAGAGATTGCTATGGGACACACTGCAAGTTCTGCAAATAGAATGGCATATACATTCAAAGAACCTATTGGTGTAGTTGCAGCAATTTCTGCATTTAACCACCCATTTAACTTAGCTGTTCACCAAGTAATTCCAGCAATTGCAGTGGGGTGTCCAGTAGTTATCAAACCAGCAACACAAACTCCAATGTCTGCTATTAGATTAGTAGAGATTCTAGAAGAAGCAGGTCTTCCAAAAGGATGGGCCCAAGCTGTAGTTTGTGATAGAACTGGTGGTGAGTTATTAGCAACATCTCCTAAGGTTGATTTTTTAACATTTATTGGTTCTGGTGCTGTTGGATGGTACTTAAACTCAAAAGTAGCACCTGGTACTAGAGTTGCATTAGAGCACGGTGGAGTTGCACCTGTAATTATCGAAAAAGATGCAGATATTGATGACTTAATTCCAGCTATTGGAAAAGGTGGTTTCTACCATGCAGGTCAAGTTTGTGTATCTGTTCAAAGAGTGTATGTACATAAAGATATTATTGCTGAAGTTGCAACTAGATTAACTGACTATGCAGCAAATTTAGTTGTAGGTGATCAATTAGATCCTAAAACTGAAGTTGGTCCACTTATTAACCACAATGAAACTAATAGAGTAGAAGAGTGGGTAAATGAAGCAGTTCAAAAAGGTGGACAAATTTTAACTGGAGGGGCTAGAATCACAGATTCTACTTATGAGCCAACAGTTATTTTAGATACGGCAGATGATGCTCTTGTATCAACAAAAGAGGTATTTGGACCTGTTGTTTGTTTATACACTTATGAAGATATTGAAGATGCTTTTGATAGAGCAAATGCTTTAGAGGTGTCTTTCCAAGCAGCAATCTTTACTAAAAATATTGATACAGCATTGAGAGCTGTAAAAAGACTTAATGGTACAGCTGTAATGGTAAATGATCATACAGCATTTAGGGTAGATTGGATGCCATTTGGAGGAGCGAAAGCTTCTGGTCTTGGATTAGGTGGTATTCACCACTCTATGGAAGAGATGACAAACGAAAAAATGATGGTAATTAAATCTCCTGTATTGTAAAATACAAAATATATTTTAAATCAAGGAAAAACTCCTTGATTTAAAAATTTTGTATATAGGAAATTTAATGACTTGGAATGATTTCTTTCAAGAAGAAGAAAAAAAAGATTACTACCAAAACTTAATGAGTCAAGTAAATAAGGCTTATGAAACTACTACTGTATTCCCACCAAAAGAAAAGATATTTAACGCTTTTGATTTAACACCACTTGAAAACACTAAAGTTGTATTATTAGGACAAGATCCTTACCATGGAGCAGGACAGGCTCAAGGCTTAGCTTTTTCAACTCCTGAAGAGATTAAAAACCCACCATCTATGAGAAATATGTTAAAAGAGATTGAAGATGATATAGGAAGCTCAGTATGTGGAAATGGAGATTTAACATCTTGGGCTAAAGATGGAGTTTTATTAATCAATGCAATATTAACAGTAGAAGAAGCAAAGGCTAAATCTCATCATAAAATGGGATGGGAAACTTTTACTGATAATTTAATCAAGTTTATATCAAGTAACTGTGAAGATGTTGTATTTATATTATGGGGTGGAAGTGCAATTAAAAAGCAGAAATTGATAGATAAAAATAAACATCATATTTTATCAGGTGTTCACCCAAGTCCCTTATCTGCTTATAGAGGTTTCTTTGGTTGTAAACACTTCTCTAAAACAAATGATATTTTAAAAGATTTAGGGAAAGAGCCAATTAAGTGGTAGAGTAGAAGAGTCTATGTAAATAGGCTCTTTAGTTTTTGTTTGGCTTTAGTAAGACCTAGTCTTACACCTGAGTATTTCATAACTTTAGCAGCATTTTTCCAGTGCTCTTTGTCATAACATGGATTTGGACATTGCCTACATCTTGGTTTAATTTCATGGGGGCACTCTTGAAGTCTTTCAAAAGAGTAATTTATGGCTTTATGACAATCTTCACATAATTCTAGATTTAAATCAAACTCTTTATCCTTATATGTAAGTATAATATCTTTTTTTATAAGGTTTTCATGTTTGTTTTTGCAATAGAGTTCAAAAAACTTTTTTAGGGTTTGTATCTCTATTTCAAATTTCTCAGTTGTCATAGTATAAAAGCCTTTATTTTTAAATTTGGATAAAAATTGTCTTATTTAAATTTACTTTATACAATTTTTACATAAAATAGTAATAGAAACATTGACAAGTGTCAATTTATGAAAGAGAAAAAAATGGAAATAAAAGGTTTAGAAGATTTTTACTTTTTTAGTTTTTTAAAAGAGGATGATTTAAAAAGGTTAAAAGAGATTTCTGTAAAGAAGCATTTTAATAAAGATGAGATACTTTTTTACAGAGGAGAAGAACCAAAATACTTACACCTAATGATAAAAGGTGTAGCAAAGCTTTACACTCACGATTCAAAGGATAATGAAGTAATTATTCATAATCTAATGGCTCCTTCACTTATTGCAGAGATTGCAAACTATGAAGAGATAGGTTTCCCTGCTAACTGTGCTTTTGAAACAACGGCTGAGGTTTTATTGATTGATTATGAGAAGTTTAAAGCAGAGTTTTTATTAAAACCTGAGATATCAATGTTTTTTATTAAGTCATTAACTAAAAAAATTAAAGCTTTAGAGAGTTTCATCTCTTATAATATTAGTTCAAACTCTATTGAGAAAATTGCTAAGTTTTTAAGAGATAATGAATCATTATTAAAAAATTTAAAACAAGTAAAAATTGCACAAATATTAAATATCACGCCAGAGACTTTTTCTAGAAAAATTTCACAACTAAAAAAAGATGGAATTATTCAAAATGAAAGAGGTCAAATAAGAATAGTTGATTATGATAGGTTAGATGAGTTAATAAATGACTAGCAAGAGTTTTTACTCTTGCTCTTGAGTCTCTTCTTTAGGCTTATAAGCTTTTAATTGATTTAAAAAACCATATAGGTTTCTTTTGTGAAGTCTGTCAACTTGCATAAATAAGTAGGCAACAACTACTACATTTAGGTGAATAAACGCTTCTTGAAAATCAACTAATAAGATTAAAGCCCCTGCAATTAGTATAAAAATAGGTTGAGATACCTTTACATTTTGCTCAGCTTTGATAACTTTTTCTTTATATTCTTTTTCATTTGATTTAATATAATCAAGATCTTCTTGAGTTAGTCCTTCAGTATCTTTTATCTTATCAAGACCTTTAACTACATCAAGTTTACCCTTATAATCAAGGTATCTATATAACATTAAACAAACAAGTGATATAGATAAAACACTTGAAATTAATTCAACTGGAAATCCTTCTTGCATACTGCTTCCCTTTGTGCTTTTTAATTGGAAGGACTATTATACAAGATTTTCCTTATTTTAGAAATTACACAATTTCTTCATAATTATCAAATAATATAAATAATTATTTAACTAAAACATAGTTATAATAAAAAATATTATTTTGTAAGGAAAAAGTATGAGAAAAGTTATTGCATTGTTAATGTTAAGTGTTTCGTTTATGTTCGCAGCTATGAATCTTCAAACTGCATCAAAAGAGGAGCTTATGAGTATTAAAGGAATTGGTCCTAAAAAAGCTGATCAGATTATCAAGTACAGAAAAATAAATAAAATTAAAAGTGCTGATGATCTGAAGTCTATTAAAGGTTTTGGTCCAGGTGTTATTTCAAATATCAAATCAAACAAGAAAGTATCTAAACTAAAGCAAAAAGAGAAAAAGAAAATCTCTAAAGTTGAAGATAAAAGAAAAGATAGAATTCAAAAGGCAAAAGAGAATTCAAATTCAAAAAAACAGTTCAAGAACAAAAAAGAGAAAATAAATGAAAAAGCAAAAGAGAGAAAGCAAAATATAAAAGAGAAGACAAAAGCTAAAAAGAAAAAAAGAGATGAAAAGAAGAATAACAAAGCTTCAAAAAACTAATTTAGTAGGAGAATCCTACTAAGTTAGCTTATGATAAAATCTTTTATTGAATAAATATTAAAAGGTTTTACTTGAAAATATCTGCAAATAGTTTATGCCCATGTGGCTCTTCAAAAAAATTCAAAAAATGTTGTAAAATTTTTCATAATGGCTCAAATCCTAAAACTGCTTTAGAACTTATGAAATCAAGATTTTCTGCATATACTGTAGGTGATAGCAAATATATTATAAAAACAACTCATCCCCAAAATAATGAGTATACAGATGATACTGAGTCTTGGAGTGAATCAATAAAAGAGTTTTCTAAAAATAGTGAATTTAAAGGTTTAGTGATTTTAGATTTTATTGATGGTGATGAAGAAGCTTATGTAACTTTCAAAGCTTTAATTGAACAGTATGGGCAAGATGCCTCTTTTGTAGAAAAAAGTAAATTCTATAAAGTAAATGGCATGTGGTTATACCATAGTGGAGTAATAGAGTAATGAAAAAGCCACTATTAGAAAAACTCTTTCAAGGTAAAGAAGGAAATATTTTCCTTTTAGGACTTTTTATGATTTTTTCATTAGTGGTATTTACTATTGTATGCTACCAGTTTGATGTTAGTTTAGCTAATCAAATAGCTGGTATGGTTTTCTCAAATTTATTTGTGGGAAGAGTTCCTTCCCTATCTTTTGGTTATGCTGCTGAATTATCTCACTTTATTGTAATTGCAACAAATATATATACTGAACTAATAATGGTGACCATTTTGTATCCACTTTTTGTGTTGAGCTTCAAAGGAATAGTAAAAGTAAAAGCTTTAGAAAAGTTCTTCAATGAAGTACAAGATAAGAAAAAAGAGCATCAAGAAAAGTTTGATAAGTATGGTAAATTTGGACTTTTTATATTTGTATTTATACCATTTTGGATGACAGGTCCAATTGTTGGTTCAATGATAGGTTTCCTAATTGGTATGAAGCATTACAATATTATATTTATAGTTTTTATTGCAACAGTAATATCCATTAGTTTATGGGGATTATTTTTACAAGAGATTATAGATGCACTATTAGTTTTTGATAGTCAATTAGTTTGGATACTACTTTTTATAGTTGTATCAGCACTATTAATTTTTAGATTTAGACAAGTAATTTTGGATAAAATTCGAAATATTTTTAATAAAGGGGATAAATGAAAATCCTATTAGCACCAGCTGAAACAAAAAATCAAGGTGGAGTAGCAAAGCCATACTGTAAAGAAAATTTCTTTTTAGAAGAGTTATTTGATAAAAGAGATGAAATTTTCAATGAGTATGAGTCTTTATTGGAAAACTCAAGTGTAGAAGAGTTATCAAAATGGTTTGGATTAAAAAAACTTGATGAAGTACAAAGATACAAAGAGAGTTTAAAAAACAAACCAACAATGAAGGCAATTCAAAGATACAATGGTGTAGCTTTTGATGCTATTGAATATGAAACATTAAATGCAGATGAACAAAAATATATTGATGAAAATGTTCTATTATTCTCTAATCTTTTTGGACCAATAAAAGCAGATGATTTAAACTATCAATAGTAACTAACTTGAATTAATAACTTATAAAAACTTACAAAAATACCTTCAATTAATAAATTTATAAAACTTTCAAAATCTGTGTTGACTTTTTTTATTTTCGTAATATAATACTGTCAATACTTGAATTAAGAATATTATATGTATAAAAAAATTAATGATAAATTTTACTTTTCTCTCTGTGTCAATAACAAGATTTATAATTTACCTGAGTTAGAAAGATATATTAGAAAAAAAGTTAAAGTTAAAAGAATAAAACATCAAACATTAACTACTAAATTATCAACAATTAGAACTTTCATAATATGGACATTAGCTAATCCTGTAAGAAATGATGAAGATTTAATTTTATATCTTGCTAGATATTTAGAAGTTAGTGAAAATGGATTTCTAATTTATGACTCTGTCTTTATAGAAGAGTTAAACGAAAATATTGAATATATTTTAGTTGAGTCGATACCTAAAATTAGTACTACTATAGACAAAGATAAAGCAATAATTGAAGATTTTTTAAAAACAACAAATCAAGATTTATTTGCAAGATTTAATTTATCTATCAATATAAAACCATTAAATCATTTATTAAAAAATTCAATACATGATGGATATGGTTTAAAGATGGGTGTATTAGCTCAAAATGCTTTTGCGGATAATGAATCAATTATTTCAAGTGAAAATAAATCAGTAGAAGGTGATAATAGGGCTTTTCCTTATGAACTATTTGATGAATTACTTCAGCTTGCAAGTCCACGAGAAAAGCTAATATATCTTCTATGTGGTGCTTGTTCTGCAAGAATAGGTCAAGCTTTAAATTTAACAATGTATGATTTTGATTATGCTAATAAAAATGTGTGGTTAATTGACCCAAGAAGTAATGAACAATTAGGGGTACATGGAGTAGGAAGAAAACAATTTTTATTTGAGGTTTATAATATTGATGCTTCAAAGGATAAACCTCACCGAAATATTGGATTTAAGAGACCTATTCCATTAAGATATAATGAAAGACTTCCTTTGTATTGGATTTCTGATATATATAAAGAGTTTTTCTTTGAGACTTTGGCTGAATACAAAATAATACCTGAGAGTAGTAGGAATCCAAAACATCCATTCTTTTTTATTACATCTTCAGGTAATAGACTAAGTAATCAGCAAGTTAATACAACTTTTCATAGCCATTGTAAAAAACTAACAAAAAAGTTTCCAGAATATAAAGTTCAATTGGATGCTATAGGATTGCATTCATTAAGACATATGTTTGGAGTTATGATGGCAACTTTTCAAGCTTATTTGATAATGAATGGTAATCCCAAAAATATACCATTAGACCAAATTAGAATTATTACAAAAGAAGCAATGGGGCATAGAGGATTGTCTTCAACTGATAAATATTTTAATCGTCCTTGGAGTTTAAATATAGAATTAGGTGAGTATATCACAAGGTTGTTTGATGAGATGCAAGAAATACAAAAATATGTATTGTTAGAAAAGGAAAATAATGAAAGATTTAAGAAGTGAAAATGATAATTTAAGTGAGTGGAGAAAAAAAAGAGCTATATTGACAGAAGAATTGTTAAAAGATTCAATTAAAGAATTAATAAAATTAAAAGCTACAATAAGTCAAAAAACAGTCAGTGAAATGATGGAAAAATTAGCATCAAATGAGCATAAAGAATTTAAAGCAGTTATTACACCTTCAGCTATATCAAAAAATGAAATTTATAAAAATATAGTTTTAGAAGGAAAAAATAAAGTTCAATTATTAGAAAATAAAAAACAAAGTTATAAATTAGATGGAGATAAACAATTTGAAGCTTTTCAACTTAAATCATTAATTGCAAAAAAAGAAGTGCGAATAAAAGAACTTGAATCTATAATTGATAGAGCCAACATCAACTTAGAGCAAACTATAAACTATATAAATAGTACAAATGAAAATAATTATAAAGATATTCTAAAAGAACTAATTGAATTTATTTTAAAAGAAGGAGTAGCCTATTTAGATACACAGAAAAATTTAATTAATGAATCTACTGGCGATATTTTGATAACTTCTAAAATCATAAAGGAGTTATAATGGATATTCCATATATTTCTGCTAGAGCAATAGTGAATCTAATTATCCCCTCATTAAAGAAAAAAGGTATAAATAAGATTAGTTTTACTGAAATTAATAAAAACTTCTTTGATTATATTTCTTTAGAAGAGTTGCCAAAAGGATTTCAAAAAAGAAAGTTTGACTTTTCTAATTATAAAAAGTT
>Ga0209379_10001388_pt1 | contig 16072 bp, 17 predicted proteins | sample tdDd001_FD_187124 | JGI IMG/M metagenome (GOLD analysis project Ga0209379, IMG submission 187124) | Marine sediment microbial communities from the Atlantic coast under amendment with organic carbon and nitrate - tdDd00.1 (SPAdes)... | ecosystem: Environmental > Aquatic > Marine > Coastal >...
AATTAGGACAAACTGGACATTGGGATTATTATGATTTAGTTCAAAAGACTCATTTAACTGAAGCTCGAAATATAGGTGACAAAGAGATTCTTTATGATCTAGCAGAACAACTTGATATGGACAGAGACGAATTTATTAAAGACTTTAATAGTGATAAAGCCCAAAAAATGGTAGAGGATGATATTAAATTGGCAAGAAGACTCAGAGTTAATTCGGTCCCTACAATAATTATTAATAACAGAATAAAAATTCCTGGGGCAGTCAGCTATGATAAGTTGAGAGAACTTGTATTAAGTGAAATGAATTAAAGATCCATTATATTGTTAATAAAAACTGTAGTCATATAAAATGTAAAAAGGAGAATGAAAATGGAGAAAGTATTATATATAACAGCAAATCCGAAACAAGAAGAAAAGTCATATAGTTTAACAGCAGGTAGAGAATTCTTAAACCAATACAAAAAGATTAATCCGAAAGATGAAATTGTTGAAATTGATCTGTATGATACGGATTTAACTTTCATAGATGCGGATGTTTTTAACGGGTGGGAAAAATTACAAAGTGGAGAATCATTTGAAACATTATCTGATGTTGAGAAAAGTAGAGTTGGAAAAATAGATCAATATACAAAACAATTTATGGATACAGATAAATATATTTTTGTAAGTCCTTTATGGAATCTGTCTATACCACCCAAATTGAAAGCTTATATTGATAAAGTTGCCATTGCAAATAAAACTTTTAAGTATACAGAAAAAGGACCAGTTGGGTTATTAAAGAATAAAAAAGCTATACATATTCAGGCTTCTGGTGGTTTCTACTCTGAGGGACCTGCAAAAGCCTCTGAATTTGGACATAATTACATGAGAACTATATTGGGCTTTATGGGGATTGAAGCTGTAGAATCTATTTTAATAGAAGGAACAGCTATGACAGAACAAAATACTGCCTCAAAAGCTAAAGAAAGTGTTGATGGAAGAGTTCGTGGATTTTAGATATTTGAAACTAATTAACATCTATTAGTCTAAAGAATATTATCATGAATAGATTGTTATAGATTTGGTGTAGCTATTTAAGATTAAATAAAGATGACAGAGGTAAACCTTTATTGGTTTATCTTTTTTTATATGCCGTTAAAGCGTATACTAAAAAAAAGGAGTCTTTTATGAAAAAATACATTAAAAAATATATGATTGGTGTTGTGATATTACTCATCTTAGTATTGATTGGTTATGTGTATATGGATGATCGTGTAAGTGAGATGGTAACTGTGTCGTATGATAATAAGAATTTTGATTTAAAAGAATTGGAATTAAGAGAAGAACCTTTCAAAGTATTCTTTGAAGACTATTCCAAAATACCAATGATACCTGTGAATACCAATATGTTAATTGATTTTCATGATCTTAAAGTAGATAAAATCGAAGTGTTGGATTACTTGTTAGACGAACAGGGCCATTTGAGATATACAGAAAAAGAAATCGTTTCGTTACCGTTACAAGGGATAAATAACGATTACTTATTAACATTAAGTCCGCATCCTGCTATGTATTTGAGTTCTACCATAGAAACTCATGTTTATAGAGGTATTGAAATGGTCGTTACGAGTGCTGACAGAGCTCAAAGTTATCTCTTTGTTTTTCAAACGGAAACAGGATTTGAACTTACAGAACCAAATGAAGTAACTCCAAAGAATGTTGAAGATGAGTTATCACTCCCATATGCTTTAGCCATAGATAGCATCATTGGTGTAGATCCTGCTTTAAATCATGAAATGACTTATATTGCAGTTAATTTTGATAATCTGGGATATATGACTGAAGCCATTCAAGAATCTATAGAAATCTACTTGTCCAAGTATCAGGTACCAGTAATCAATGAGTCTTATGCAACTTTAGTAGAAAAAAACATGTTAATTGATGATGATTATATTAAAGGTATTTTGATAGACTTTGATTCGATCATTTATGTAGCAGATGATGAATTTTTAATAGAAGCTTCTAAATTTAAATCTGGATTGGGTGCTGTAGGTGTTGAAGTCATTTTAAAGAAAGTAGATGGTGTATGGTCGGTTATATCGGCTAAGATAACATGGATAAGTTAAATGCTGTATTATGAATTGATGGGGAAGATTTTCTTGAAGAAGTCTTCTCTTTTTATACTGTTAACGCGGATGGATGTTGGGTAAGAAGTAACGAGGAGGTTGTTATGAAGACAAATTTATATAGTCGTAGTATTATTAGAAATTTAATACTGCTTATTATCATTATTTTTGTTGTCATGACTACAGCACAAGTCATTTATAACATTAATTTGACCAATAAAGAATTAGAATCAAATATGAAAGTTATTGTAAATGGACTTGAAGACCGTTTAGGAACTATTGATCGATTGTATAGATTGATTGAAAATCAAATTGATGAAGTTTTAGAAAATAAACTTAATGAGATTGTTTCTTATTACAATACTAATAAAATACTAGATCCAAATTTGGAAAAGTATAAAACAGATTCGTTTATGGATTTTTATATTATAGATGAAAACTACGTTGTCATACATACAACTTTTCCTACTGATTTAGGTTTAGACTTAGGTGAAAACGAGGTGTTTCAAAATTACTTAGATAAAGTTAAGGAAAAACAGATATATATGAGCGACCGTGTAACGCCTAGTAATTTGACTTCTAAAATAAAGAAATACAGTTATTTTAGTAGTGAAGATAGAAAGTACATTTTTGAAGTAAGTTATGATTTTTCAGCTTTTGAAGAGATGCTGGGAGAAGACAATATCATGAACCTTGTATCGGATGCATTTGATGAGGCTCAATCGATTGAATCTTTGCGTGTGTTAGATCTTCATGGGAATAGTTATTCTGATGATTATAAAATCTCCAAAGAAAATGAAGCGAGATATCTAAAGTATAATTCAGCATTAGCAGAAGGAGTGAATCAGGAACATAAAGAACGATTTGAAGTACTTTATAATCGATATACATTCTATTATCCCTTTATACCGAGTGATAAAACTTTTGAATCTCCAACATTTGTTATAGAAATCATTTATACCAATGCAGCAGCAATCGAAAGATTAATCTCGCAATATATTCTGCAAGTTTTTATTTTAGTATCTTTTATTATTATATTGCTAATTTTATTCCGTATATACAATAAAAGATTTATTAAACCACTTAGTTTAATTATTGAAAAAATGAATCAAGTTAGTATAAATCAGGATTATAGCAATATTGACATTGCTGCAAAAAATGAGCTCAAAATTTTAGCCGAGACATTCAATACGATGTTTGAACGTATTAATAAAGACTATAAGACTATTAGTTCACATAATCAGTTATTAGATGAGAAAGTCAAACAAAGAACATTAGCCTTGAATACGATGAATGATGCATTGAATGATAAAATTAAAGAACTTGAATCGAGTCAAAAGAGAATTTTATCTCAAGAACGTACAATTGCTATGAATCAAGTCCTACAAGAAGTAAATCATCGTGTGAACACGCCTATCGGAAACGCAAAGCTTTACCTTTCTTTTTTAAAGGATGAAATAAATGATGACAAACGCAGAAGTATGATTAAAATAAATGAAGGTTTGGATAATACTATTATAAGTCTTAACACTACAATAGAAATTTTTGAACTATTATCTCATGTTTATAATGTAACAGAGAATTCTTTCGTAAAAAGTGTAAATCTTAAAACCACTACAGAAATAATGATTTCGCAAAAAGTTAAAGAATTGATAGTTTCATTCTCGGTAAATGTAAAGGGTGATGAATTCGTTGAAAAAATTAATCTTGAACATCTTGAATTAGTTTATGGTTTACTATTAACGTATTCGAAAAACAATATTAAGGGTGATACTGAAGTTGAAATAATACTCAAGAGTGAAAGGGAGTCATATACGATTACTTTTACAGCTTTAGAAGCTTTCAAAGAAGTTATTAGAGAAGCGAATCCATTCGAACCTTTAGTTTATGGCACCTTTAAACAAGGCATTGAAGGTCTGGAACTTTATATTCTAAAAAATTTAGTAGAAATTCAAATGAAGGGGCAAATTGATCTAAATATTTTAAAAGGAAATGGTATTATTTTAACATTCCATAGGAGCTCATTATTAGATACTTTCGAAGATGCTTAACTCAGTACAATCATAACTTGAGACAAAACATCTTTAATAATAAATTTTTGACATAAACAGAAGACTTTATGAACAAAATAGAGGTCTTCTTTTTTTTACAATTATTGACTTTGTTAGTTAATTATTATACAATTCAAATATAAATGTACCATATGGGACATAGGAGGGTGTATGTTAAAGGTATTAAGAGAGAATCCAATATTTCATAACATCTCCATAGATCAACTGGAAACATTCTTTAAATCATCTGGGATAGTCTTAGAATTTAGTAAAGACGATGTAGCTTATGATAGTGATAAACATGTCAAAAGTATGATGTTTTTATTAAAAGGGAGTGCAAGAGTTGAACAGGTTTCAGAAGATAATCTAACTTTTCTAAAACGGATTGTACCAGGTGAGTTATTTGGTGTCTTATCGATATTTACAGATATTGATTATTACCCTACACGTGTGACATTTGAAAAGAAAAGTAAGGTTCTTATGTTGAAGGAACATGAGGTCTTAGAACTTCTAAATCAAGACCCGAATTTGTTAAAAAATTATCTAACGTTTTTTAATGGACAGGTACAGTATTTATTGGATAGGATTGCACTATTTTCTATACCGAATGGCGAAGATAGGGTATTGACTTACATTAGTAGACTAAAATCTAGTACACAATCAAACGAGTTAACATTACCAATGTCAAAAGTAGAATTAGCGGAATACTTAGGTATTGCAAGATCCACTTTATACAGAGTATTTGATAAACTAATTGAGAATCAAATGTTGGAAATCAAGGGTAATAAACTTCACATCTTAGGAGGCATTAAATGAAAAAAAGTTTAATATTAATAGGGATTATGATCATCTCAGTAATGATGGTTATCGGGTGTTCAAACGACACAAACAATGCAGTGGATAATTCGGTAATAAATGCTGAAGATGCATCTGTTGAAGAATCAACTGAAGAAACAACTGAAGAAGCAATAGAAACACCAGCTGAAAGAGCTGAGTTAAGAATTGCGACTTTAAAAGGACCAACAGGAATTGGTATGGTTCAAATGATGGAAAATGATGAGTTAGAAACCAGTGCAGTTGATTATACATTTGACCTTGTTGGTGCACCTGATCAAATCATTGGTAAAGTTGTACAAGGTGAAGTTGAAATTGCAGCTGTACCAACTAACTTAGCTTCAATATTAAATGTAAAAACAGAAGGGCAAGTACAATTATTAGCAGTTAATACACTGGGTGTACTTTATGTCTTAGAGAATGGTGAAGAAATTCAAAGTATTGAAGACTTAAAAGGTAAAACTTTAAGATCTTCAGGAAAAGGTGCTTCACCAGAATATATCCTAAATTATGTTTTAGCTGAAAATGGTTTAACAGATGATGTAACAGTTGAATATGCAGTAGAACATAGTGAGTTGGCAACAACAACAACTGCTGGTGATACAGCTCTTGCATTATTGCCGCAACCATTTGTAACATCAACACTTCTTGCAAATGCAGATGTAAGAATTGCATTAGACCTTACAAAAGAATGGGAAAAAGTAACGGGTGGTTCTGTTTTACCAATGGGTGCTATTATTGTAAATAAAGCATATGCTGAAGCGAATCCAGAAGTGATTGCATCATTTATGGCTGAATATCAAGCATCTGTTGAATTTGTAAATGCTTCACCAGTAGATGCTGGTTTATTAGTAGAGAAATTTGGTATCTTACCAAAAGCTGCTTTAGCAACAAAAGCAATTCCAAACTGTAACATTACTTTAATTGATGCACAAACATCAAAAGAGTCTGTTATGAAATTCTATGAGATTTTAAAAGGGTATGATCCAAAATCAATTGGTGGTTCAATGCCAGAGGATTCGTTCTTCTATGAAGCAAAATAAACTACGAGAAGGATTTTTAATCCTTCTCTTTTGGATAGCACTATGGTGGATATTATCAATTATCGCCAATAAATTCTATGTTCCTTCGCCATTAGATACAGGGAAAGTACTGATTTCACTTTTAAGTACGGCCCTGACATATAAAATTCTTTTATCTAGTATCATTAGAGTGCTGATTGCATTATCAATCGGTATAGGACTAGGAGTTGTTTTAGGCATTTTAGCAGGTATGTATGAACTTGTTTACAAAACCTTACAACCTATCATTATAGCTATAAAATCAACGCCAGTTGTTTCTTTTATTATTCTTTTGATTATTCTAGTTGAAGATGCTTGGGTGCCAAGTCTTTGTGGCATACTGTTATGCTTTCCAATTATTTATTACAATGTTGTAGAAGGTTATAAGATGGTAGACACAGAGCTTATTAGTATGTCTACTATTTATAAAGTCCCATTTCACCGGAAACTCAAAAAACTATATTTACCGAGTACTTTGCCTTATTTGTTTGCAGGTGTTTTAACGAGTATAGGTATCTGTTGGAAAGGTACAATTGCAGCAGAAGTTATTGCTTTTATTAATGATTCAGTTGGACAACAGTTATATGATGGTAAAGTGTGGATGGATTATGACCATGTCTTTGCTTGGACGTTTTTAATCATCATCTGTAGTTTATGTATTGAGATTATAACAAAACGTTTGATTAAGAAGGTTAAGTACTATGAAAGATTTAAGGTGATTTAATGATAACACTTAGAAATATTCATAAGTCTTTTGGTCAATTAAAAGTAATGGAAGACTTTTCAATTGATTTTGAAGAAGGGCAGGTAACTTGTCTGCTTGGACCATCAGGTTGTGGTAAATCAACGATTCTTAAGATGCTTTCTGAACTGGATGGCAAGTATAGTGGTGCTGTTATTGGCTTGGAGAATAAGAAGCTTTCTTACGTATTTCAAGAAAGTCGTTTGATTCCTTGGTTGACCGTAGAGGAGAATCTTTTATATGTTCTGGAGGGTAAACTACCCGAGGAGATACTGAAAGAGCGTATAGAGTTTTTTTTGAACAAGGTGGAGCTGACTGCATTCAGAAACGCATATCCAAATACATTAAGTGGTGGCATGAAACAAAGAGTTTCTTTAGCAAGAGCCTTTTCGATGCCGCATGATATTTTATTGATGGATGAGCCGTTCCAAGGCTTAGATGATGAGTTGAAAGACCAGCTTATGACATTATTAGAGGAACTTATATGCCTTGATAAAAAGACAGTTATTATGGTAACACATGATCTGCAAGAAGCCAGTCGCTTAGGAGATAAAATTATTCGATTAATAGGATGTCCTATTACTCAAAGTGAGGAAATAAGAATATAGATGCAAGTAAAAACCATGTTCGGATGAACATGGTTTTGTTTATATTTACTTATTCAAGTTATTTAAATCGCTTTTTGATATTGGCATCCGAATTGGCTAAACACTTAAATGTAGCAATACTCATTTTTCTTTGTTTTGTCTATGTATCAGCAATAAAATGATGTGGATACTGATATTCAAATACCAAAATATAGGTGAAAACATTTTCTATTATTTTATCTATAAATAATCATAATCTGATATGATAGACTTAAGGTGTAACTATTCGTGATTAAGGATATAAAATGATAAAACTCATAAGAGCTAAAAGAACAGATTGTCAATCCATATTAGATATGCAAATTATCTGTTTCAAACCGTTATTAGAAAAGTATAGGGACTATTATACAAATCCAGCCAATGAATTGATAGAAGATATTTATAGGCGATTTGATCAAGTTAACACGGAGTATTATTTAATAACAGTTGATAATGACATCGTCGGAGCTGTAAGAGTTATCGTTGGTGATATTTGCAGAATCAGTCCAATCTTTATTTTGCCTAACCACCAAGGTTATGGTTATGCAAAAGAAACATTTGAAATACTAGAAAATATGTTTTCGGTAAACAAGTGGACTTTAGATACGATAGAACAAGAAGAGGGATTATGTAAGTTGTATGAGTCTTTAGGTTATAAAAGGACAGGTAAGTTCGCTCATATACAGGATAATATGACCATAGTCTATTATGAAAAGGAGATTTATGATTTATAAACTATTAGATGATGACTTAGAAATCCTATTAAATGAAAAGTATGGTGATTGGGCAGGGAAACATCTTCATAAAGGTACTGATGGTTATACACTAATAGCTTATGATGAAGGACCTATTGGATTTGTTTCGGTCTATAAAAAACAATTGCCGACTCCGTTAGATACCGTTTCTGAAGTCTTTATAGATGTCTTAAAAGTAGATGACGATCATAAAAGAAAAGGTATTGGATCTAGATTAATATTAGAAGCAGAGAAGTGGGCAAAAGAAAAAAAGGTTTATCAAATTAGGGCCTGGAGTAGTCTTGATAAAGTTGAGGTATTGCCATTATGGCATCATTTGGGGTACACATTAAATCCAGCTGAAATCTGGGTTGAATGGTGTAAAGAAGTTGTTAGAGGCGTATATGTATCGAAGAGGTTTTATGAATAAGAGAGAATTTGAGAGAATAAAAAGAAAGAGTGAGACGTTAAGTCATACATCTTTAAAATATATTGGATATCAGGATATCAAAGACTATGTGGTATTTGATGAAAGTGATTATTTTGTTTTGCTTTTGGGCTACAATGTTGAACAACAGATAAATGAGTATCATTATGCTGCGAGTGATGTTTATGATTTATTAAAACATATGGATAAACACAGTGCTTTATTAACATTTATTCCTAAAGATTGGGTTGATATTTTAAAGGATAATGACTTTAATATCTATGCTATTTGGAATGACTTTGTATGCAACAAGTTGAGTGTTGAAGCTTCTGTCACTTATAACATTTTGAAAAGAGAGCAAGCTGAAGAAGCTTCTTTGGTGACTTTATCTTGTAAAGACATGAGTAGAGGTTTTTCTGGTCAAACAACAGAGTGGATGGAAAAATGGATAGATGGCTCTTTAGAAAGTTTATCTTCTGCAAGAGACAGCAATGTGCTTTATTTACAAGTAGATAACCAAATTGTTGGTATTGTTTGTGTAGCGGTATATGCTCTAGAAAGTGAAAAAGGTCCTATTCTTTGGATTAGAGAAATAGCGGTTAACAGTGTGTTTCAGAACTTAGGTTATGGGAAAACTTTATTTAATATGGCCATTTCTTATGGTTTAGATAAAGGTGCAGTACGAGGTTTCTTAGCAGCGGATGAAACCAATGAACATGCGATTAAGTTATACAATCGGTTTGGTTTTATGAGTGTTGAAGATGAACAACAGATAGATGTGATTAGAAATTAAAGCAATTTGATTGGAGAATATATATGAACAATAATAAGACTGCAGAATACTGGAATAACAGTGCTGATAAATGGTATGAAAACGCAGATTTTTATATAGAACAAATAATAGAAAATCCGGAAATTGCATTTCCGCCTAAAGTATTAGCATTTATCAAGAAAAGCTTTTCAAGTTTAAAAGGACTAAATATATGTGTACCATCAAGTGGTGACAATACAGCGGTTTTTGCATTTCATCTTTTAGGAGCCAAGGTTTGTTCCGTTGATATCTCGGATAAACAAATAGAAAACGCAAAGAGGATAGCGGATAAAAGAAACTGGGATATAGAGTTTGTATGTGACGATAGTATGAGTCTCGATAAATTGAAAGACGATACATTCGACTTGGTATACACATCGAATGGTGTTCATGTATGGATACCCGATTTACAATCAATGTATAGTAGTTTTAATAGAATTTTAAAAGCAGAAGGATCTTATATATTCTTCGAAACACATCCGATGATTCGACCATTTGATGATTGTGATAGTGAAATAAAAATAGTCAAAGAATACAAAGAGGTCGGACCGTTTTCGGATGATGGTGTTAATGAATATGCATGGCGAATGGAAGACTTTATGAACTCTCTAGTAAACTCATCATTTGAGATAAAGGAGATGAGTGAATTTAATAGTTCTTCTCAGGATTTCATCAAATATGATTATATTTATGATTCAGTAGAGGAAAGAAACAGAGACAATGGCAGGTTATACGATTGGAAAGAGAATCCTTGGGCAGCATTACCACAATGTTTAGGACTGTGGTCAAGAAAGAAAAGGACCAAGTAAAGGGAGATTGTTTTGAAATATGAAATTTTTAAGAATCCCAAAAATATTACTCTAGAGCAAATGGAAAAACTGAATTTGAGTTGTTTTCCTGCTGAGCCCTATGATGAAACCTTTTTTAAAGATATGCTGAAATTACATTATTGGGTAGTGGCAGTTGAACATGAACTGGTTGGCTTTTCATATGTTAAAATTCTTGAAGGAGATGTGCATTTATCAAAGATTGCCATACTAAAAGAATATCGTAGAAATAGGTTAGGTCAAAAACTTTTCGAAGAGATGGAAAAATTCAGTTCAAATATGGGTTCAAGTAAAATAACATTAAGCGTTATAAAAAATAACATACCAGCGATTACTCTTTATAAAAAACATCAGTTTGTTGAAACTGGAGAAAAGCATCAGTTCTCCATAGATATTAACGATTTAATAAAGAAAAATGAAAATAACCCTGTAGAAGCAATAAATATTTCTAGTCCACTTGAGTCAAATGGACATAGATTTGATATTCAATTTGTTTTGACATCAGGAGAGATAATCGGAGAGTGTAAACTTGATACAAACTTCCCAGGATGTTCACACTATTATTTAAAGAATCCAGAGGATCATTTGGAAGCATCTTTGGCTTCATTAGAAAAATATTTGCATCCAATACAAGATGAATTAAAAATTATGTTCTCAGACCATCAACTATTGACCAAATGTAAGGACAATGGTTATAGGTTAAAAAGTTCATTGATGAAAATGGAAAAGACGTTGTATAGTCATTAAACTAAAGAAAGAGTAAATAATGTAAAATAGATATGTAGAACATAATAGTACTTTATTTAAAGAACGATTGAGATCTTTTTAAGAATTATACTAATATTAAAAGCAATAGCTGTAGGAGGCACATGAATTTTAAACAAGGGAAAATAAGAAATGAATTTATTGCACTAAACGAAGAAAATGAAACATTAGGATGTGGTTATATCTATGAGTCAATGGCATCTAAGATTCTAAAGGCTGATAGAGTGAACTATTTTATTGAAATGACTGTTGATCACAACAATGAGGAAATAAAAAAAGAGATTGCTAATCACTTAATTGAAGTAGCGAGAAAATGGAAGGCAAAGAACTATCCAGATATCGATGGAAGAGTTTACAACTGTTGTTTCAGTCATGATCAAGCGAGTATTGATTTCTATTCAACTGTAGATGGATTTGTTCGAGACGAAGGAATGCTGGTATTAGAACATTCTTTGGATAACATCGTGGATGTTCCAGAAATGAATGAGTATCAGCTAATTGAAGACAATCTTAATACGACTGAATCTACAGAAATATTTATAAAAGAACATTCAACTGTTTTTTCAACGGTTTATACCTTAGATAAAATAGACAATTTAAAAAGTGAAAATCAATTAAAATCATTCGGCTTATATGATGGTGATGATATTATTGCTAATATACTAATTGTTAATGAGGATTATGAAGATAAAAATCAATGGTGGATAGAGGATCTATTTGTTAATAAGAATTATAGAAAAAAAGGTTTAGCGGATTATTTGTTAACTGTAGCCCACGATTATCTTAATAATCTAGAAGTAAAAAATGTAAAATTAGAAGTATGGAATGCAAACAATAAGGCAACTGCTTTATATACTAAAATGGGTTATAAAACATATCAGGAAACACAAGTTTCTATCGGTATGTCAATATAACAGTGGAGCTTCTTTAGATAGAGTTAAAGAAAATTACTTGGGACAATTGGAGAGATTGTCAAAAGTTAAAGGAACAAGAAAATTTTGTGGCATCAAATACAATCTTGAGAAACGTAAAGATAGCGATTTAAAAATGATGTATCAACTCTTATTCTTAGATTGTTTGGAATTTGAGGATCTCAATAATAAACTATACATTCAATCACATGGATACGATGAAGAGGATTTTGTGAGTTATTATAGAGAATCGGTCGAAGACATAAAAGACAGGCAAATCAAGAATTTAATGAAGCTTATCAAGAAAGAGAATAATTGGTTTTAAGTTTACAAGGTCGAACATCATGTTTGACCTTGTTGTTGTTTTTGTGAGAATAAAGAGTTTGACTCCTTGATTCAATTCTAATCACGATTAGAAAAAGTAGGTGGTTATTATTCTTAGTTGTTGATATAAGCCGACTGTAAGGGGCTGTCTTGTCTTAAACTACTGGAAAAAGTACACATATGTCTAAGTTTTGTCGTTGACAAAGTTTCTATTTAATCATAATATGTATGTAAGTAGTCACTTACATTTAGGAGGATTAATATGAGATTAGAAAATAAAGTTGCATTAGTGACAGGTGCAGCAAAGGGTTTAGGCGAATCAATCGTCAGACGATTTGTAAAAGAAGGAGCAACTGTTGTAGCAGTGGATATGATGCCACTTACATATGAACTGAATAATGTTGTTGGATATGAAGTAGATGTTACAAACAGAGAAGCTGTTAAGTCATTTATTGAGGAACTTGAAAAATCATATACAATCGATGTACTTGTTAATAATGCAGGAATTACTAGAGATGCTTTAGTTCATAAAATGACAGATGATATGTGGGATAAAGTCATAGATGTTAATTTGAATGGCGTTTACAATTTAACGAAATACATTGGTCCTATGATGATGGCAAGTGGTAATGGTTCAATTATTAATATTGCATCAATCGTTGGTGAATATGGTAACGTAGGTCAATCGAATTATGCCGCTACAAAATCAGCGTTGTATGGATTAACTAAAACATGGGCAAAGGAATTTTCAAGAAAAGGTGCTTCTGTACGAGTAAATACTATTTCTCCAGGTTATATCATGACGGATATTTTGAAAACTGTACCACAAGAACTTTTAGATAAGTTTGCAAAGATGACAATGCTTGGACGTTTAGGAGAACCTGAAGAAATAGCCAATACAGCATTATTCTTAGCAAGTGATGAAGCGTCATATGTCACTGGACATAATTTATCAGCTAATGGAGGCATGAGACTTTAATGAATGAACATATTGGTATCACAGGCTTAGGGATTTATTTGCCTGAATATGTGATGACGGCAAAGGACGTTTCTGATTTAACAAACGGTAACTGGACTGAATCTGCTGTGATAGACAAATTAGGGCTCGTAGGAAAACGTATTCCTGGAAAAAATGATGGCACTCAGGAGATGGGTGTCAAAGCAGCTTTAGATGCACTTAAGAATTCATCTACCAAGGCAGAAGATATTGATGTTATTTTATGTATGGGAGAAGAATGGAAAGAGTATCCTTTAACAACATCAGCTCTTTATATTCAGGATAAAATCGGTGCCATCAATGCATGGGGAATTGATTTGCAAAACAGATGTTGTACAACTGTATCAGCTATGAAAATTGCAAAAGATATGTTGTCGAGTGATGATGATATCCAAACGATAATGATTGTTGGTGGGTATAGAAATGGTGATTTTGTAGATTTTAAAGACAAGAGCATGTCTATGATGTATAACTTGTCTGCTGGTGCCGGAGCGATAATACTTCAGAGCAATCAGACTGAAAACCTACTGCTAGGCACACATATTATTGCAGATGGTTCTTTATCTAGAGATGCTGGTGTAAAAATAGGTGGTATCAATGAGCCGATAACAAATGAAAATATTGAAACGGCTTATCAATCATTAACACTTTTAGATTCAGAACATATGAAAAATAAGTTAAATGATGTATCAATGACCAACTGGTTTGAATGTATAGATGAAGCACTAAAAAAATCGAACTTAGAAAGAAGTGATTTGGATTATGTGGCCATCTTACACTTTAAGAGATCTATGCATCACTTCATGTTAGATGAATTAGGTCTTTCAGAAGAACAAACTATCTATTTAGAAGAGTATGGTCATATTGGTCAGGTGGATCAAATTTTATCATTAAAACTAGGATTGGAACAAAAGAAAGTAAAACCAGGATCAAATGTCTTGATGATTGCTGCGGGTATTGGTTATGTCTGGGCTGCGAATGTCATCAAATGGGGGAAATAACATGAGTACATTTTTACAATTGCTATTCAGTTCTTTAGAGACCGGTAGTGTGTACGCACTTGCTGCTCTTGGTATTATCATTATTTTTAGAACAAGTCGAATGACAAATTTTGCTCAAGGTTCTATAGGAATGTTTAATGCTTTTATTGCCACATTCTTTTTGCTTAAAACAGGTGCACCAACAATAGTAGCTCTACTAGTTGGTATGTTGAGTGCATTTATGACGGGTATTTTAGTCGATGTAGGTATTATGAGACATGGTAAGAACATATCACCGATTTCAAGACAAATGATTACTTTTGGTTTGATCATGTTATTTTTAGGAATTGCGCCTATGATATTTGGCTCTAGCCCTATGTCTTTCCCAAGATTTATCAAACAAGGATCAGTAGAGATTATTGGAGCTAGTGTGACTTACAATGCCATCTTAAATATTTCAGTTGGAATAGCTTTGATGTTGGCATTGTTCTATTTCCTACAAAAAACCAAATGGGGATTGGCAGTCAGAGTAACCGCATCCAATGAGGAAACTGCACAATTAATGGGTGTACCGACAAAAACAGTGACCATGGGGGCTTGGGCAGTAGCAGCATCGTTAGGTGCATTGTCTGCCTTGATGTTAGCGCCTGCGATATCGGTTAATGTTTCCATGATGGACAATGTCCAAATCAATGCTTTAATTGCCTGTGTACTCGGTGGTTTCCAAACCTTCTATGGACCTGTTCTTGGAGCTTATGTCATTGGACTTACAAAAAACATGTTGTCATATTATGTTTCAAGTACATGGGGCGGCGCGCTGTTGTATGTATTGTTTTTAATTTTTATCATCTTTAAACCTAATGGTTTGATTGGTAAAAAGCGTATTAAGAAAGTGTAGTGGTGATGATGAAAAAGACATATACGAAATATATATTAATTGGACTAGCCTTTATCATAGCACCATTTTTACAACAGCTTGGAGTGATATCTAGTTCTTCCATTATAGTTTTAGGTACTGTGATGTTTTACAGCATCGTTAGTATTGGTTTAAATGTTTTACTAGGTTATTCCGGTTTGATTTCTTTGGGAACTGCAGGATTTATGGGTATGGGTGCTTATATTTCTGCTTATCTGACACAGGACTTAGGATTGCCTTTTATCTTGTCATTGATTATATCAGTAACTATCCCTTTGTTTATTGGTTTAATCATTGGCTTGATATCTCTTAGAATAGAAGGTTATTATTTGGCCATTGCAACATTAGGTGTTGCTGAGATATTCAGACAAGTCTTCGTGGAGTTAGATTTTTTCACTGGCGGTTTTTCAGGTAAGAATGCCGGTTATCCCGATTTAGGTGTATTTACACTGGATAAAATGTGGACATATATTTTAATTGCTGTGTGTTTGATAGCAATAATGATTATAACTCACAATATTGTGTATTCAAGGTCGGGTAGAGCACTACTTACAATGAGAGGTTCTGAACCAGCAGCTCAGGCCATGGGCATTAACCTATTAAAATACAGATTAATGGCCTTTGGTATTGCGACACTTTATGCAGCACTCGGTGGTGTTTTGTATGTACATTTCATAAGATTTGCATATCCATCAGGCTGGAATGTTAATCTCTCACTTCAAATACTCGCAGTGATAGTTATCGGAGGTATGCGAACCATTACCGGTCCGGTCTTAGGAGCGATTGTTGTATTTGGTGTACCGGAGTTGATTTTAAAGCAGTTGCCGATTATCGGCAATGTCGATGGACTAGCTTATATTTTTACAGGTATTTTAATCATAGTCGTTATTTTGTTCTATCCAAACGGATTGATTTATATTGGTAATGATATTAAGAAATTATTTAAAAGGAGACATCATGAA
>Ga0209379_10001391_pt1 | contig 16042 bp, 10 predicted proteins | sample tdDd001_FD_187124 | JGI IMG/M metagenome (GOLD analysis project Ga0209379, IMG submission 187124) | Marine sediment microbial communities from the Atlantic coast under amendment with organic carbon and nitrate - tdDd00.1 (SPAdes)... | ecosystem: Environmental > Aquatic > Marine > Coastal >...
GCCATCATTACTTATTTTTTGATAGATCCTTTGGGACCTCCCGATATGATTGTCAGGGAAAACAGTATGGACAGGCCTGTGCATGTTGAATTGGCTGATGGAAGTGTGGTGTGGTTGAATAAAAGCGCTGTTTTATCGTACCCAGAAGTCTTTACAGGGAATTTCAGAGAAGTCAGCTTGAAGGGAAAAGCCTATTTTGAAATTACAAAGGATAGGGCTTTCCCATTTGTTATTCGGACGAATAACTCAGAAATAACCGTACTTGGCACATCTTTTAACATCAATTCAAATCAATCAATAACCGAAGTTACGGTACTATCAGGTGTTGTAGAGGTACAGAGTCGTATGAGTGAGGAAAAAGTCGTGGTCAGTGAAAATTATACGGCAGTCGTTAAAAATGGCAGCCTTATTCGATATGAAACAAGGAATCCAAATTATCTGGCCTGGCAGACTGGTGTTTTCGAGTTTAATAATGCATCGATAATTGAAGTTGTCAGAGACCTGAATACGTATTATTCCAATCAGTTGGAAATTGATACGACACTGACCTACGATTGCAGTTTCACGGCGAAATTCGAAAAAGAAAAACTGGAAGACATTCTGGAGATATTACAAACAACCTGTGATGTTTCAGTTAAAAAAGTAAATGACATTTATAAGATTCATAGATGAGCTTGCCTTTAGGTCATCTTCATAAAAGATAATATCCTACGTGAAAAAGATAGTGCTAAGCCTATTAATAGCCATGCTTTCTCATCTTGTGATGGCACAGGATGGAATTCTTGCGAGGCGAATTAGCATCTCTTTTGATCATGTTGAATTACGGGAAAGCTTAAAGGTACTTCAATCAAAACTAGGAATACCAATTGCATTCAATAGTCGCTTACCCGGAATGAAAGCTATCGTAAATGAGGTATTTATCGATGCAAGGGTTGATTCTGTAGTAAACACCATTTTAAAAGGAAAATCTCTCGATTACAGACTCATTGGAAATCAGATCACCATTTTTAGAAAAGGAAGCCTTGCAAATCTTCATGCCCAAAGCGATCGGGAGGTAAAAAAGAGTTCCGTTTCCGGACTCATTATTGATGAAAATGGAAGGAAAGCCTTGCCCTTTATTAATGTAAGCATCGAAGGAACCAATTTGGGGACAATGACGAATGCCCAGGGGCAATTCAGCATTAAAGGCCTGAATCAGGGGGCGTATCATCTGTTGATTTCTGCCATTGGGTTTAAGTCGGTGAGCCTTGATATTGAATTAAAAGCAGACGAAAATCTTATTTTAGATACAATCATATTGCATGAGGGAGCCATTGCCCTGAAAGAGGTCACCATTACTCCGGGCGTTTTTTCAGTTATGAGTTCAAAGCCTTTATCCATGCAGACTTTAACTGAAAGGGATATTAAGAATATGTCTTTTTCGGAGGATATTACCCGGGCGGTATCTCGTTTGCCCGGCGTTTCTTCAAACGATTATTCTTCAAAGTTTTCTGTTAGGGGAAGCGATACCGATGAGGTTTTAATGAATCTTGACGGGATGGAATTGTACGACCCTTTTCATCAGCGTGATTTTGTTGGAGGCCTTTTCAGTGTGGTTGATATTGAGGTTGTTCAAGGTGTTGACTTGTATACCGGTGGGTTTTCTTCTGAATTTGGAAATAAGCAAAGCGCTGTTTTTAATATGCAGTCGAAAAAGGTCATTAACAAAAGGCGTAGTTCTGTCGGCTTAAGTGTGATGAACGCCAGACTTTATACAGAGGGCACCTATGGTGAAGATAAGGGGACCTACATATTTTCTGCCCGAAAAGGCTTGCTTGATCTGGCCCTGAAAAGGGTGAAGAAAAACGAAAGTATTCCCCGTTTTTATGACCTGTTTGGTAGAATAGACTACAAGTTGAATCAAAAACATAAACTCTCGCTTCATTTGCTTCACGCCGGGGATAAAACAAAGATCAGAGATGTTGAGGAAGATGCTTACGAGATTCATGATACTGAATATGGCAACAGTTATGCCTGGTTGACTTTAAGCTCAATTTACAATGATAAATTATCCCTGAGGTCTATCCTGTATGGTGGTCTACTGACACAAGACAGAAGTGGCGATGCTCTAAAAGATGAAGATCATGATAAATTAGAGTTTGTGTTGAGAGATGACAGAGACTTATCTTTTATTGGGATAAAACAAGACTGGCACTGGCATGTAAATGATAATATCCTGTTTAAAGGTGGTTTCGATTTCAAGCAACTCAATTCCGATTATGACTATGCCTTGTCTCTGTCTGATGTCAGAGTTGATTCCACAGGTGAGATTATGGAGAATGAGGAGGATCGCAGCATCCGAAAAAAGCCGGAGGGACAACAAACGGCGGCTTATATCAGCAGCAGGTTTACACTATTGCCCAAGGTATTTGTTGAGACAGGCTTACGATATGATCATATTAGCTATACCGATGAGGATTTTTTCAGTCCTCGTGTGAGTGCGACCTACGCTATTACCAAGAGAACCTTTTTGAGAGGGGCATGGGGGCATTACTACCAGCCACAGTTTATTTATAATATGGAGGTGAATTTTGGTTTGGATGATTTTCGAAAAGCAGAGATGGCCCAACACTATGTTCTGGCACTGGAACATCAGTTTTCAAATGGTCTTAACCTGCGGCTTGAGGGCTACTATAAGAGAATTAAGGATCCAAGTGTGAGCTATCAGAATTTAAGAGATGCCTGGGAAGTTTTCCCGGAAACACGGACTGATATTGTCAAGCTCGATATTGATGGGGCGAGAGCAAAGGGGATTGAGTTTTTTGCCAAATATGACGCCGGGAAAAAAATATCATGCTGGTTCTCTTATTCCCTGGCAAAAGCAGAAGAAAAAATTAGAAATATTGAATACAATGGTTTGCTGGACCAACGTACAGGCTGGCTTCCTAAAGCCAGTAATCAGAATCATACCATTTATTGTGATTTAAACTACAGGATGAATCGAAAATGGCATTTTAATCTGTCGTGGCAATATTATGAAGGATGGCCTCAGACCTCCTATGAATACGATTTTGGAACTCTGGAGGATGATGAGGGCGAGGAGGAAATCTTCTTCTTTACCCGGCATAATAAATTCAGAGGGGAAAAATATCCGGCCTATCATCGAATGGATCTTCGCATCAACCGGCATTTCTATCTGAAAAATAGTAAAATATCAGCCTACCTCCATCTCATTAACCTGTATGACAAGAAGAACCTCCGAAAATTTGATTTGGATGTGGATGTGATCGATGATGAGTCTGATCCAGTTGAATTTCAAATCCTATCGGATCATAAGTATTGGCTGGGGACGGTTCCTGTCATTGGTGTCAGCTGGGAGTTTTAGTTTCCTGTTGGAGGCCGGATGAATAGAATACGCCTTCCTTTTCAATCGCCCTGCAAGTTAAAATCCACAGGCTAATCAGACTTTTATTTGAACTTCTAAGTCATCGCTTTTCTTTTTCCATAAACCTTCTTTTTATTTTTTCGGGGAATAAGGGTTACTCCGATTTCCTGCGACTATACTTTAGAGTATCGATTTAAGTTTAATTTCTAAATCTAAAGTTATGGATAAACACGCGCGGATTTTAAAGTATTTACTTCTTCTGATAATTGGAGGAGTGATGATGCTTGTTGGATCCTGTAAGGAAGATGATGATATCATTTTTTCAAATCCAACAATATCACTAAGTGAAACAACTATTGATGCTGAGGTAGACGATGTGGTAGATGTAAACGTAACAATTGTTGCATCTGCAGGCTTTAGCACATTAGTAATCAAGAAATTTTATGGTGTAACCGAACAATCGTCTCAAACGGTAACAAACTTAACGAACAATGCTTATGCTTTCCAGTATACGATTGTTGAAGAGGATGTGAATGTTGGGCTGAAGTTTGACTTTATTGTTATGGATAACCGGGGAAAAACTGCTTTGGCAACACTGACTATTAATGTGGGAGATTCAGAATTACCTATACCCACCTTACCCGATGCAGCTGATTTTGTAAGTGGTATCGATAATGAATACTTGCCCTATATTCCGGGTAATGTTTACACTTACGAAGGCGAAACTGATGAAGGAGATGAGACAATTGTGATAACCGTAACCAGTGAGATAAAAACAATTCTGGGAATTGAATGTATGGTGATCAACGATGTTGTAAGAGTTGAGGGAGACGTTGTTGAAGATACCGACGACTGGTTTGCACAAGACAAAAATGGAAATGTATGGTATATGGGTGAATTTAGCGAAGAGCTCGAAGATGGTGTTGTAGTGAGTACCGAAGGCTCCTGGGAAGCAGGAGTGGATGGTGCTATGGCTGGTATCATTATGTATGGAGATCCTTCAGCCTACATTAACATGCCTTACCGACAAGAATATTATGAGGGCGAAGCCGAAGATATCGCAGAAATTGTTGAAGTTGGTATATCTGTAACCATTGGTCTTGGCACATACAGCGATTGTTTGAAAACAAGGGAATGGAATCCTCTTGAACCAGGAGAATATGAGTTCAAATACTATGCTCCGGACATTGGTTTGATTAAAGAAGAGAAGTACAATGATGAGGATGAACTGGAAGAAGAGGTAGGACTGATTAGTATGGGTGACGATTTGCCAATTCCAGAACTGCCTGATGCATCTGAGTTTGTGAGTGGTATCGATAATGAATACCTGCCATTTATGGAGGGTAAAATACTCACCTATGAAGGCGAAACCGATGAGGGTGATGAAACGATCGTCGTAACCGTTACCAGTGAAACCAAAACAATTCTTGGAATTGAATGTATGGTTATTAACGATGTTGAAAGTGTTGATGGCGAGGTGGTTGAGGATACCGACGATTGGTTCGCACAAGACGATGATGGAAATGTATGGTATATGGGGGAAGACAGCGAAGAGCTTGAAGATGGCGTCGTAGTAAGTACCGAAGGCTCCTGGGAAGCAGGTGTGGATGGTGCTAAGGCCGGTATTGTCATGTATGGAGACCCATCTGATTACATCAACATGCCTTACCGACAAGAATATTATGAGGGCGAAGCTGAAGATATTGGCGAAGTGGTTGAAGTTGGCATATCTGTTACCATTGGCATTGGGACGTATACCGATTGTGTGAAAACCAAAGAATGGAATCCTTTGGAACCGGGAGAATATGAATTCAAATACTATGCCCCAGGTATTGGTTTGATTAAAGAAGAGAAGTATAATGATGAGGATGAACTTGAAGAAGAAATCGAGCTGATTAGTATTGAAGATGAGGTTTAAACGAATGAAAGCTTTTAATAATCTAATAAAAACAGGCTGCCTTTTAGAGGTAGCCTGTTTTTTTATTCAGATTGAATTGTGAATTAATTGTTCGGAAGTTTGTTCTTAGAATTTTATAATTCGAAAATCCTTTTTCTAACTTTAGATCCCTTGTTGAGCGAAACTTACAAATATACACGACAATGAAATTAGACCTTTATCAGATAGATGCCTTTACCGATACCGTTTTTGGAGGAAATACTGCCTGTGTTGTCCCCCTTAAAGCCTGGTTGGCTGATGAACTCCTTTTTAAAATAGCGAAAGAGAATGCTGTTCCCGAAACGGCTTTCTTTGTTATAAATGAAACCAAGGTACATTTACGTTGGTTCACTCCAGATATTGAGATGGACTTATGTGGTCATGCGACATTAGCAAGTGCCTATGTCCTTAAAGAAATTTTGAATTACCCTCATGACAAAATTGTTTTTGAGACCCTAAGTGGGGATCTGACTGTAAGTGTAGATAAGGGTTTGTTTACCCTGGATTTCCCATCAAGAAAACCCCTTCCTGCAGAATTACCCCAAAATATCATAGATGCCTTAAGTGTTCAACCCCAGCAGGTTTTGAAAGCCAGAGACTATGTGCTGGTTTATGAGACTGAGGAAGAGATTAGAAACATCAAAATAGACAGACAGGTATTCGACCAGATAAACCTCGACCCGGGTGGGGTTGTGGTGACTGCAAAAGGGAATGAATGTGATTTTGTATCACGTTTTTTTACGCCGCAGGCATCAATACTGGAGGATCCTGTGACCGGTTCGGCACATTGCTCACTCATCCCATATTGGAGTGAAATTTTGAATAAAAAAGAGATGAATGCCATGCAGCTTTCCGAACGACAAGGCAAGCTGTTGTGTGTTGATAAAGGTGAAAGGGTCTTGATTAGCGGAAGAGCTAAAACCTATTCAATAGGGACGCTGTGGACCCGGTAATATCAGAAAATTATAATCAGGCTGGTACAGATTTGTAGAAGTAATTTATTTTGAACGTAATGAGTAAGGAAATACTAATAAATCATATAAAAGAATACGTAGACTTAAGCCAGGATGAAGAGTTGATTCTTTTGGAAAAGATAAAATTGAGAAGGTATTTAAAGGGGCAGTTTGTAACACAGGAAGGTGACATTTGCAGAAGCGATAGTTTCGTGATTTCGGGTTGTTTAGTGACCTTTTGTGTTGACGGAAACGGTAAAGAGCATGTCTTAAATCTTGCCATTGAGAATTGGTGGACCGGTGATTTTGGGAGTTTTATCGGGCAATCGCCTGCTAAGTATAATGTTAAATGCCTTGAGAATACTGTGCTTGCACAGATATCGTATGATGATTACGAAGAGCTTTTTGTGACTATCCCTAAGCTCGAGAGGTTTCTCCGACTTGTTGTGCAACAAGAATACGTTGATGCAGAAAATAGAGTAATCGACAATTTTATGCTTTCGGCTAAAGAAAGGTATCTTATTTTTTGTGAAAAATTTCCTCAGAAAGAACAGCGAGTACCGCAGTATATGGTAGCATCCTACCTGGGGATTACAAAAGAATTTTTGAGCAAAATCCGTAAACAGCTAAATAATAGTTAATCTGGTTTAACGCTTTTTATTAATCTAGGTTATTTTTCGTCAGGTAAACGGGCCTTAGTTTTGTATGTGAATGATCAATAGTAGATAATTTACTAATACAAACTAATAAAGCCCGGGAAATGGATATACTACAAGAAATATTAACTGCAGAAAAACGAATTAGGCCCCATATTCTAAAAACACCTCTTTTAGAATCAAAAGAACTTAGCAAACTTATTGGTGGCAAGGTGTTTTTAAAACTGGAGAGCGAACAGTATACTGGTTCCTTTAAAGCCAGAGGTAGCCTGAATAAGGTTTTATCACTTACCGAAGATGAAAAAAAAAGGGGATTAGTAACAGCCTCAACTGGAAATCACGCTCTTGGCTTTGCACGAGCCCTTGAAATTGCAAAATGTAAAGGGACCATTTATCTGCCGAAAATCGCCTCAAAGTCGAAGGTGAAATCTCTGGAGAATTATGATGCTGAACTCCGGTTTCACGGTCCGAGTTGTTTGTCTGCCGAAATGTATGCCAAGGAAAAAGCACGAGAACAGAATAAAATTTGGGTGTCTCCATATAACGATCTTCAGATTATGGCAGGACAAGGAACCGTTGGGTTTGAACTCGTTGAGCAACTTGATGATTTTGACTATGCGCTTATTAACGTAGGTGGCGGCGGTTTGATTGGAGGAATAGGGACTTATTTGAAAAAGATGAGGCCTCAAACAAAGATTATCTCTTGCCAGCCAGAAAATGCACCTGAAATGGCTATGAGCCTGAAAGCCGGAAAAATAATGGGTCTGGAAGAGCCATTAGAAACCTTATCGGATGGATCAGCCGGAGGAATCGAAGAAGGCTCCATCACTTTCCCCGTTTGTCAATCTGTAATTGATGACACCATTCTTACTACAGAAGAGGAAATTGCATCTGCAATGAAATTTATAGCGCACACTCACCACAAAATTATTGAAGGGGCAGCAGCTGTTGCTGTCGCCAGCCTGATAAAAAACAAGGAGCGCTTTAAAGGAAGTACGGTCGTTATCGTTATTTGTGGAGCTAATATTGATATTGAAAAATTCAAAAACATTGTATAACATGACAAAAATTCTGGACAAAACGACCATTGACAAAATTATCAATGAGGCATCTCACGAGGATTTAATCACCTATATAGAAAAGGCTTTTACAGCTTACTCGTCCCATAATGCCATAGTTCCACCTGTAGGATCACTCACTTTTAATGACCCTCCTGGAGATATGCATATTAAATATGGTTATGTAAGAGATGATGCACACTATGTTGTCAAAATTGCATCAGGTTTTTATAAAAATCCAGCTTTGGGTTTGTCATCCAGTAATGGTTTAAGCCTGGTGTTTAATCAGAAAAACGGCGTGTTGGAGACGATCCTTCTGGATGAAGGGAGCTTGACTAATATCCGCACCGCTGTAGCCGGAGCGATAGTTGCAAAGTATATGGCACCTAAAAATGTTAAAGCAATTGGAATTATAGGTAGTGGCATTCAGGCCCGTTTGCAGCTAAAATATCTAAAAAATATTGTGAATTGCACTAAAGTCATTGTTTGGGGAATTGATAGCAATGCCCTCCAGTCTTACAAAGAGGAAATGAGCAAAGAAGGCTTTGATATTGAAATTGCCAGCGAGAGTAAGAGGCTTGTTCGTGAGTGTAATCTTATTATCACGACTACACCTTCTGAGTCAGCTATTATTTTTGCTGATGATATTCAAAAAGGAACACATATTACCGCTGTAGGTGCCGATACCCATGGGAAACAAGAACTGGATATGGCTATACTTGAAAAAGCCGGACTGATTGTTGTGGACAGTCTTAAACAATGCCGGGCGCATGGCGAGATTCATAAAGCTGTAAATGCAGGATTACTTGATAATCATCAAATAATTGAGTTAGGGGATGTTGTTTTTTCAGGTGGGATTCCTGGAAAAGATGATGATATCACTGTGGCCGACCTTACAGGCATTGCCACACAGGATATTCAGATCTCCAATTTTGTACTCAATCAACTTTCCGAATAAGGGACTGTTGAGATATGACAGGAACTATGAATCTTAAAAAACAAAACACATGCGAATATTCAATTTTTTATTTCTACTATTCCTGGTAAATCCACTTTTAGCACAAACTGAAATAAGTCAACAGAGTGAAGCCTTTTTGGAGGACTTTAAAATATATCGGGAAATAATAGAAAAATCTCATTCAGGTCTGTATTTGTATACAACAAAACCTGAATTCGACTCCATATATAATGAGGCTGAATCACGAATTAGAGATAATGAGATTGGTACACGACGGGATTTCAACCTTCTATTAGCTCGTGTTCATACTCATATCAATTGTGGACATAGCAATGTATTTCCCTCTTCAGCAATATTTAACGAAATTGATGACTCTCAACCAGCATTCTTTCCGGTAAAGCTTAAAATACTAAAAGACACCCTTATTGTAGCAGAAACATATAAGCATTTGAGAAAAGGAACTCAGATTAAAGGGATCAATGGCAGGGATTTTAATATGATCCTAAACGATATGTATAAAGTGATATCTTCAGATGGTTATAATACCACTTTAAAGGACAGGTATTTAGAAGAGGAATTCTCTAATTATTATTTTCTACTGTATGGGGGCGAAGAAAAATTTGAGATGGAAATTGTATCCTCTGAAACGAATCAAATCGAAACGACTGCTATTCCTGCTTGCGTGCAGGCAAGAAGAAAGGAGTTATTAGAGCGTCCTGATATGATTGATTATCAACTTCAATTTCCCGATGATGAAACCGCAATTTTAACCGTCAATTCTTTTGCGACTGATCAAAAAAAGTTTTTTGTGTTTTTAAGACGAAGCTTTGAAGAAATTAATGACAAAAATATTCAAAAACTAATTGTTGATGTTCGGCAAAATACGGGTGGCGATGATGGTAACGATACCAAACTGGCTTCTTACCTGATTGACGGTTCGTTTCAGGATAATAAATACAGACTGCTGAATACAGTAGATCTACCGATTTATCCCGAATATCTCGATTCGAGATGGGCAGAAATGATGGACATCCCAAGTAACTTATTGCCGGAAGAAATTGCTGAAGAACTGAAGAAAATGCTCGAGGAAGAATATTATTTAGGGAACGATAATAAATACTATATCAGGGATGAATACATCTGCAAAGAGCTTCCTCCTAAAAATTTATACACTGGAACATGCTATATTTTAACTGGAGGAAAAGTCTTTTCTGCAGGCTCACTTTTCTGTGCCCTGGTAAAGGATAAAAGCAATGCCATATTTGTTGGAGAAGAAGTTGGGGGTGGTTATTACCGTCATACAGGTTCTTACCCTTTGGCTTATGTGCTTCCGAATTCAAAATTGAGCTTTTCATTATCAATCGTAGTAAACGAGCAAGACATAGAGCATAATCTAATGCCACGAGGAAGAGGTGTCATTCCGGATTTTGAAATCTATCAGACTATAGATGAATATGTGAATGACAGAGATGCTGTGATGGAATTTGTGAAAGAAAAACAGATCATAAAATGTCTGTAATAAAGCTAAATTAATGACTCTTAAAGTTTAGTCTGGATGGGATCAAGAGATAAGATTAAATGATGAATAATGTTGATAATCTGCATAATTGATGAACGCTTTTTCTTGAAATAGTTTACCCCTATGAGTAGTTATAGACATACATTTTGATTGCTAAAAAAAGCCTCAGAAATTCATGAATCTTTGAGGCTTTTCTAATTTAGTAGATGGTGTTTTTACTTCAATAAGTTTTTTTCTCCATTTTCAGTCAAGTGGTAAAATTTCCCATCCTCAATCAATAAGGCCTGGTTGGGTACCGAATCGTCGGCAAGGGGGATGTTCACATCGATAACTCTGCCACCGAACGAAGCACTAAGTATTTCGTTCTCTGTATGACCAACCACGATTCTCGAAACGTCAAGGCTTTTAAGAACTCCTGTGAGTTCTTGCTCAGTGATCATCTTATAGCGAGAGCTCTCCATAAAATAGCCCCGGTACCAGAAAGGACCAAAACTTTTTAATATCTGCTTCAGCTTGTCCTGATTATTAGGATTGCTACCTGAAATCAAATACTGTCTCATCAGTTTGTTCACTTCTTCTGTGCTCATGCCGGAATCGATCTGTTTTTGAGAGATACCACCATGTACAAAAAGGACATCGTTGATTTTGGTCATTGAATTCTTAGACCGTAACCATTCGCCCAATACGGAATTGGGGTGAAAAAGCGCATCGTAGTCAAGACCAAGATTGTTGCACAGGTTTTTGTATTCAGGAGCGATATACCTGTTGTCCTTATTCAGCACCATCAGTTCGTGGTTACCGAAGGTCAGGTGGACTTTTCCTCCCGCTTTCTCAGCTTCCTGTTCCAGTCGGTAGATCAACCAAAGCGCTTCAGTGACTTTATGTCCTCTATCGAAAATATCCCCTACAAAAACCAGGTGACCTTTGCCCCAGTTCCATTGTAATTGGTCGTTTATTACCCCATGAGTTTGAAGGTTGCTTATCATTCTGTCATATTGACCATGGATGTCGCCCAGAACAAAAATAGGTTCCCGGGTTTTCGTTTGCCATTCAGGTGTTTTGATGTCTACGACAGCGTAGGTGGTCGTATCGCCATCCCAGCCCTTAAAGGATCTTGTTTCTTCATCGATAAGCTTACCTGACAGGTAGCTTTTGCTGCTAAGGGAATCGTGTTTCAAATAATAGGCATAAAGGCCTTTTTCAGTCCAATCGACAAAAGGGCCATCGCTTAAATTTCCTAAACCCTTCTTATAGACTGCCGCACCATTTTTTAGCAAAAGATTTATAACCTCAGCATTATTAGCTCGTGTCGCATAATTCAGCGGGGTATAGCCTTGAGCATCTTTGATGTTAAGTTCGCAGCCCTTCTGTATTAATGCTTTTGTTAGCTGTGGAAGAGCACGTTTAGCCGCCCAGTGAATGGGAGTAAGGCCTAATGAATCGGGTGCATTTAAATCCGCAACCTCTTCAATTAAGAGCAGTGCGGTTTCTGTTTGACGGCTGTTGATTGCCTGTATGAGATCTTCACTGTTCTTTTCTGAACCACAGGATATCAATGCCAGGAGGCATGAAAAGAGGAGTCCTTTGTAAATGAGTTTAAGCATGTGTTTATTTTTTGTTGTTAGTGGTTGTCGGTCTGTTTATCAGTGTTGAATTGATGAACTAAGCAATGATGCGATCAGGTCGCTTCCTATCGATTTGATTTTCATAAAAGCTGAATGCAAGGATAATAAATCTAATTCATCCTGCCTATTACTCTTTCATATTTGATTGGATAAAAAGGTGGGGGATTTTAGACAAGGCCTATTACAACCTGAAATAATTGAGACTAAAGACTTATGGATACCCACCAGATAAAAGGTTTTGAGTTAAATGACATCTTTTAAAAGCTGTTTTATTTATCAATCTCAATTAAACTTCCATAAGTATGAAATTTATCTGTATTTGCACCGCATTTGGTTTTCCGTAGCCCTGTAATCCAGGCACGGAATGAAAAGGGAATCCATTGAGAATCTGGATCTATACCCGTAGCTATAAGTTCTAGCAATCTATATTTTCAAGATATCAAGGGAGCTTCGAGGTTGGAGGCTCCCATTTTTTTTAAAAAATAAGTTGATCAATAGCAAAAACACATCCTGTAATGTTTACATTATAATAAATTATGATATGATTTATTGAATGGGTTTTTGTATGTTTGTTTTGTATATTGTTAACACATTTCTTTATTGGGAGTACTAGTAATGATATATGTATAAGCTGTTTTTTTTTATTCTATAATATGAAATATAAATCTGTTTAAAACATTAATTATTAGAATCTATGAATAAATATTATATTTTTTATTATGCGATTTATTTTCTTCTTTTGGGTTGTTCAAAAGATGATAGTCAGACTGTTGTGAATTTGACTAATCCTGAAGATGGTGCAGTTTTTTTAGAGAATAGTTGCACGTTGGAATGGGAAATTTCGAATTCAGATCCCAATATTGTTTATGACGTTTATTTAGGAACAAACAAAAAAGCATCTGGTATAAAAGAAAATAAATATGTTTTTGATGATATAGCAGCAAAGCAGACATATTATTGGCATGTTATTGCGAGAAAGGAAAATGGCAAGGAAATTAAGAGTGAATACAGAGAGTTTAAGCAAGAGATTGAAAAAGGCTCTTTTACTGATAACCGTGATAATGAAACTTACAACTGGATTCGTTTAGGAGATCAAACTTGGATGGCTGAGAATTTAGCTTACGATTCCGAAATAGGTTCTTGTGCATACGATAATGATGAAAGTAATGTTGCTAAATATGGACGATTATACAATTGGGAAATGGCTCAGGAAGTATGTCCAGATGGCTGGCACTTACCTTCTCAGGAAGAATGGGATACTTTTTTAAGTTATCCTGTAGGAGACGCTTGGGCAGAGTATTATTTATTGCCTGAAAGTAAAGTTGGGGCTTACGCTACCGGATTTGATATTCAGCCTGGAGGGATGTATCATTGGGTAGGGAAATTTTATGGGGGACGAACGGATGGATGGTTTTGGTCTTCAACATTACATGATGGAAAAACCCCTGTTTACATCAAGGATTGTACCAGCACTAATGGGATGAGTTCACAAAATTTTTCAACTGGTAGAGGTGCTCATTCGGTACGCTGTGTTAAGAATTGATACATGCTTTTGATAAAAAAATCACATATTTAATTCTCTTTCTTAATATACTTATTTAAGATATTAAGGGAGCTTCCATATAGGAGGCTCCCTTTTTTATTACAGTCCTAAGTAAGAAAGCGTCTATTTTAGATCCTCACAAAGCTTTATCATCATTTGTGTTTTGTTTATAAGTCTGCTTTTAATAAATTCGGAAGGTTCAGTTTTTTATTTTGGACCTATCTCTTGATAATCAGTATAGAGACTGTCTCCGATTCAGAATAATTAAAACAAATAATAAACATATGCATAAGACAATTTTACTCTTTCTAATCGTTTTTTTTCAAGCTATTGCTGTCTCGAACACGTATGCTTGTACTAATTTTATTGTCACTAAGGGCGCCTCAAAGGATGGTTCCGTTATGGTGGTTTACACCTGCGATGGAGAATTTCATCCTCATTTGAGAGTTGTTCCTGCAGCTGATTATAAACCAGGTGAAATGCTTGAAATAAAGGATTGGAACGGCAATGTTTTAGGGACAATAAAACAAGTTCCACATACTTATGCTATTGTTGGACCACACATGAATGAGCACCAGGTTTCCATAGGAGAGACAACTTTTGGAGGAAGAGCCGAATTGGTAAATTCTTCAAATCTTCTTCATTACTGGACTCTGATGCAACTCACCCTAAAACGTTCGAAAACAGCTTTGGAAGCTGTGAAAACGCTGACGGGATTGGCTGAAGAATATGGCTACAAAAGCGAAGGGGAATCATTTTCCATTGCCGACGCAAATGAAGCCTGGATTCTGGAAATGGCCGGAACTGGCGAAGGTGGAAAAGGTGCAGTTTGGGTTGCAAGAAAAGTGCCCGATGGCTACATTTCTGCTCATGCCAACAAATCGAGAATTGGCGAATTCCCTTTGGATGATCCGGAGAATTGTCTCTACTCTAAGAATGTGATTTCGTTTGCTGTAGAAAAAGGCTATTATAATCCAGCATCGGGCGAGCCTTTCCGCTTCAACGAAGCTTACGATCCTTCAAATCCGTCCAACTTAAGATACTGCGAATCGCGAGTATGGAGTATGTTTAACAGATGTTCTCCTTCTTTAGAGCTATCAACAGATTATCATCGTGGCGTCGTGGGAGCAGAGCGTTATCCATTGTGGATAAAACCAGATAAGAAACTTGATGTTGAAGCCGTTTCCTACCTGATTAGAGATCATTATGAAGGCACAGAGTTTGATATGACTAAAGGTATTGAAGCTGGTCCCTTTGGAAGTCCTAACCGTTGCCGACCTCTTGTTTTGGAAGTCGACGGTAAAACTGCAGTTTGGGAAAGACCGATTTCTACTCGAAATACAGCTTTTTCATTTATCGCTCAATCCCGATCGTGGTTGCCAAATGAAATTGGCGGGGTGCTTTGGTATGGTTACGACGATACCTATTACACCTGTTATACGCCAGTTTATTGCTGTACCAAAGAGATCCCAGAGATATGGGGCAGTGGTACTATTAAAAAGTTTTCCTGGGGTTCAGCCTGGTGGATTTTTAATTTTGTATCGAACTTCTCTGATTTAAGATATTCAGATATGATTCAGGATATACAAAATGTTCAGAGGGATTTGGAGAAGAAATTTTTCACATATATTCCAGCTATGGATAAAGCAGCTAATGAATTGTATAAGACAGATCCTGAACTCGCTGTAGATTTCCTTTCAGACTTTTCTAACGATCAGCTCGAAATGGTTGGAGAAAGATGGGTCGAATTGGCCGAGCACTTGATTACCAAATATAACGATGGCTATATAAAGGATAATCAAGGCAGTGCAAAAACAGTTGGTTACACACAGGACTGGCTTAATAAAGTAATCAGGGACAAGTCAGATCACATACTCCCGGTTTGGGAAGCAGAAAAGGCTGTTGAGCCGAGTAATTATTAATTTATTGTTTACGGTTTTCTTCAAGAGAATTCATTATTAAAAATTTAAAGGGGGAGTTTCTATACAGGAAGCTTCCCCTTTTTTATGTTGACAATTCTAGTGTTTATGATTAATAAATTATTGAATTAATTTTCATTGGATTACCCTTTTATGGAATAAGTCGGTCTATTTATCTTCTTGTAAGAATGAGCTTTAAAATTATTTGGAACCAATATTATGGACGTTTGTAGATTCTTTCCTTAAAATGCGAACAATAGGTGATGAGGACATGCTCTAAATATTAATAAGCAAACTGATGTGGAAATCGCGTTGGATTATAATTTTTTATGCTTAGTTTTAATCTAGAATCATTCTAAAGAGTGTTTCGTCCCAACGGGGCATTTGAAAAAGGATGGTATTCCTCCATTTTGAAACTCATTTACTAGAAAAGATTACAATAGTAATTTTTAATATGCTTATTATGAGTTATATTTATTGGACAATGGTTTCTGAATGAGGCTATTCTGAA
>Ga0209379_10001392_pt1 | contig 16031 bp, 10 predicted proteins | sample tdDd001_FD_187124 | JGI IMG/M metagenome (GOLD analysis project Ga0209379, IMG submission 187124) | Marine sediment microbial communities from the Atlantic coast under amendment with organic carbon and nitrate - tdDd00.1 (SPAdes)... | ecosystem: Environmental > Aquatic > Marine > Coastal >...
CCACGAGGTGTCCATAGCTTTGGTATTGAAGCGGCCTTGAAGGGAGAAAATGGGGCCGGGCTTTATGATAACTATGCCGGTGTTTCTGTAATAGGTAGCTATCGCTGGCTACCCGAACTGGGGCTTGCCTTGATCTCTGAAGTGAAGGCATCGGCAGCATTGGCCCCGGCCAATCGGTTTGGTGTGATGATCCTGGCTGTTGGTTTACTGGCTGTTGGCTTGTTGAGTATCGGAATCTATCTTATCGCTGTTCGGATCACTCGGCCCATATTGGCAGTAACGGACACAACCCTGAAAATCACCGCGGGAGACCTGACCCAGACAGCGCCTGTGCTGACTCGGGATGAAACTGGATTATTGGCCCAAAACTTCAACCATATGATATGCAGGCTTAAAAAAACACTCGACGATCTGGCCGAAGAGCAGGAGAGATCTGAACATCTACTATTGAATATTCTGCCGGCGCCGATCGCCGAACGTCTGAAGCATGGCGAAGATACTATCGCCGATAGCTTTTCTGAAGTAACGATATTGTTTGCAGATATTGTCAACTTTACGCCAATGTCTGCGGGTTTGCCTGCGGCAGAAGTCGTAGGGATGCTCAATGAGATTTTTTGTGGATTTGATAGTTTGAGTGAGCGCCGGGGGCTGGAAAAAATTAAAACCATTGGTGATGCCTACATGGTCGGAGCGGGGATCCCTATACCACGTGATGACCATGCCGAAGTGGTCGCCGAAACGGCGCTGGATATGCTGGACGTGATTGCGAGTTTCAATCGCCGGCACGGCAAGGCATTGAGTATTCGTATCGGGATCAATAGCGGGCCGGTGGTCGCCGGAGTGATTGGTACTAAAAAGTTTATCTATGATATTTGGGGAGATGCCGTCAATACGGCTTCCCGCATGGAGTCACAAGGGCTGAAAGGTGGTATTCAGATCACCGAAGCAACATACAAACATTTGCAGGACAACTATGTATTTGATGATCGGGGAATGGTCGTGATCAAGGGCAAAGGAGAGATGCATACTTATATGCTCAAAGGACGTAAGGAAGAAGCGGTCAACAAATAAGGATAGGTGTATGAAGTTAATTTCGAGTTTGCTTATTGTTTTTGCTTTGCTGATTACTGGCTGTGATAGTCAGCCACCACAGACGAGAGAGTTGAGAATTGGCCTAATTGCACCGGTTAGTGGGCAAATTCCGGAAGTCGGACTGGCGACAATTGAAGCCGCCGAGTTGGCGGTACGAGAAGTTAATGATCGCGGAGGACTGATTCTCGATGACAAGCGCTATCACGTCGCTTTGCTAATTGAGGATAACCAGGACAATGCCGAGCAAACAATCAGTGCCGCATTGCGGCTTATCAATCAGCAAAATGTCAGCGCGATTGTAGGCCCGCAAGCGAGCCGAAATGCTATCCCAGCAGCAAGGTATGCTGAATTCGCCCAGATCCCTATGCTCAGTCCCTGGTCGACAAATCCGGAAACCACGAGAAATAAAAGTTGGGTATACCGTATTGCCTTTAATGACACTTTTCAGGGGCAACTGATGGCAAGGTTTGCCTTCCAAGATCTCGGTTATCAAAAAGCGGCGGTTCTTTACGATGTCTCCAGTGAATACAATCGTAACTTGGCCGAAGTATTTCGAACCGCCTTCAAGGCACAAGGGGGCAGGGTGGTTGCTTTTGAGCTTTATACCCGGGATGCTCCTGATGTGACAGAGCAGTTGCGCCGGATCCAAGCCACTGAACCCGGGGTTTTGTTCTTACCCAATTATTATAATGAAGTGCCTGAACAGGCCCGTTTGGCAAGAGAGCTGGGGATTAGTGCTCTCTTGCTTGGCAGTGATACCTGGACTCAAATCCCCGTAACCGAGCGAAATGCAATTGAAGGTGCTTTTTTCAGCACCCATTACGCTGTCGATAAAGCGGATGGTGAAGCATTGAATTTCAGGGCACGTTTCCGAGAAGCCTACAACAAGGATCCGAATGATGTTTCTGCGCTGACTTATGATGCCTTCGGGATATTATTTGAAGCTACAAGGCGTCATGGTGGTGTTGATCCGAAAGGCATTCGCGATGCATTGAATACCTTGGGGGGTTATGAGGGGGTTACTGGACGAATTGAGTTTAAGGGCTCTGGTGACCCAACGAAAAGTGCGGTGCTGCTTGAGGTCAAAGAGGGCGAATTTGTCTTTAAACGTTGGATTGAGCCGTAACGGCTGAGTTCACAAGTTAACTATAAAGTGACAAGTATCATCAATAATTGCAGACACAACGCCACATCAACCTCAGTCATGATTTACTATCATTGACTTCAATTACTTGTACTTTCAGTTTGAAGATGGGTAGCACGAGAACGGTGTACTCGCATTTGGATGATCAAAAAAGGACTTACGATGAAAGCCGTACTATATTCCCTTGCTCTGCTGAGTCTTTCAGCTTGTGCAAGTGATAACAATGAAACGTTTTTTTCTCTTCAAGAAGTACAACAAGCCAAACCGGTAGAGCTCGCTGACAGTTTCACGGTCAAAGCTTCAGATGATCTGGCGTTGGCTGTTCGCTCATATGTTCCGCCAAGCCCTAAAGCCGTATTTATCTTCTATCATGGTGGAGGAGCCCACAGTGGTGTGTTGTATAACCACTTAGCGGTTGGCCTTGAAACTAAATATGATATTGCTGTTTATACCCCTGACCTTAGAGGGCATGGCGACTCTCAAGGCGACAGAGGTGATAGCCCCTCGAAACAACGTGTTTGGCAAGATATCAGCGATATGATTGATTTTGTGAAATCCAAGCACCCTGGTAAGAAAGTCTTTCTTGGCGGGCACTCTAGCGGCGCTGGGTTAGTGCTGAATTACTCGTCATGGGAAGAACGAGTTCCTGTTGAGGGTTATAGTTTTGTCGCGCCTTATTTTGGCTATAAATCTGAAACAGACAAAGAAGGCAGCCATTATCAGTTCACTGACGTTAAAACCTCCTCATTTGTTATTAATAGTATGAGCGGTGGGCTTTTCTCTGGACATGATAAAGCGGTGCAGTTTAATTATCCTGCTGATGTACTGAATAAAAACCCCAAATTGGTTACCTTTAACACCGTCAATATGGCAAATGCTCTGACACCTGATGATCCGCAAGCGCAGATAGCATCGCTTGCAAGCTTCGGGCTTTGGATGGGGCAAAAAGATGAAGCATTTGATGCTCAGAAAACGGTTGATTTTGTAAAACAAAATCAGAGCAAACAAGCCGATAGTAGTATTTCGCTAGTGGACAATCAAAATCATTTCTCGATAATCCTTGTTGCCGATGATTTAGTCGGAGATTGGCTGAAACAGCGTGTCGACAATTCTCTATAAAAATAGAGTAGGCGGCATCTTGGCATCCCGATGTCGCCTATTCTATTTACGGTATTCTCTTAGCTCGCAGGTTCAAGCAATGCAGGGCAAGTGGGCATCTCTATATATTTTGATAACTCTTCTGCTATCTGAAGGAGCTTAGTTTCTCCGTTCATTTTTCCGATCAGCTGAATTCCAACAGGTAGCCCATTGCTGTCCAAGCCAATTGGCATAGTAATAACAGGGTGCCCAATAAGGCTGACTGGTGTCGTATATGCAGTCAGTGCATCAAGATAATTCAGCTCCTGCCCATTGATCATCAGAGGTGTTTTATAGTCCCTATTAGGGCCATGCTCCGTGCTTGGCTGCATATGACGGAATGCTACGCTGCATGTTACTGGTAATATCCATGCATCGTATTGTTCGAAAAATTCCTGGCAATGCTGGATCAAACCCTCCCTTTGTTTCAGTGCTAGGCGATACTCATTCTTGTTTCTTCGATACCCCTGCATTACGTTAGCCAAGAAGTGAGGAGAACGTTTACGGCTGCTTTTGCCAGATAGTATACTTAGCCACCTGATGAAAGGATTCATTAGCCCTGAAGTTTCAAACCCCATTATTTTCCCGTATGTCCGCCAGCAATTGGCAAAGCTTAGCTGTTCTGGTTTTGTTTGGTGGCATTGATGTCCGGCGCTTTGCCAGTTTGTAGTTGCTTGATTAATCAGGTTACTGATGTCTGAATCGAGGGGAAGATCTTCGGCTTGTTGCCAAATAGCCAAGTTGAGCTGTTCACCTAGGTCGATTCTTGTTTCCGCTGTTAGTGCTTGCCAAATTAGGGCTAAATCCTGAGGCTCTCTTGCGATGGGGCCCGGGCGAGCAAAATGTGGCAAAGATAGTTCAGGCTTCACAAAGATCCCTTGGTTAGTCAGAGCACCTTCACTGGGTAATAAACTATATACGCCACAGAAACTGGCTGGGATCCGCAAGGAACCTGCTAAATCCGTGCCTATGTCAACAAAGCTCATGCCTGAAGCCACTGCTGTTGCTCCCCCGCCACTGCTACCTCCACTGGTATATTCTTGATTCCAGGGGTTGTTGCAAAAACCACGAATTTTGTTGTTTGTTTGGAAGTCCATTGCGAAAGGGGGAAGGCTTGTCTTGCCCAGTAAGCTGGCACCTTGACGAAATAGTTCTTCTGCTACAGGTGCCGTGAATTCACTCGTTGTCGTTCGGGGAAGACCAAAGCTACAGGGGGAGCCTTCAATATGGAACTGATCCTTAAAGCTGATAGGTAAGCCCGCCAAAGGAGAAGACGTGGCCATGGCTTGAGTGTGGTCTTGATAAAGAAAAGCACCTAGCTTTGGATCCAGTTGAGTTACCCGGTTCAGTAAATGTTGCTTGATTTGCTGTGGGCTTTTCGTTCCCTGGCGGAGACTTTCACAAGCCTGCACTGCGGTTAGTTGATGAATTGCCATAGATTGCGTCCTCGTTGAGTCATTTCTTGGCAAATTACAACAAGTTTTTGCTATGTCGGCTGTTCAGATCCTGCTGTTTTTATCGGAATGTAAATCTGTGTTAGCCAATCTTTTTCAGGTGTCGTGACAGGAGAGGTTAGGTAGAGTTCAAAAGGCAGAGTCTCTCTTAGCTTATAACCCGAGCTTGGCAGCCAAGCGTGGAAGGCCTGATTCCAAGTCTGGTATAAGTAATCATAGCTACCTTTGTGTTCACATACCGCCCACAGGCCTGAGTCTATCTGGATCCAGTCTGGACTCCAGCTAAGTGTTTGATGTTCAAGATACAGAGCTCCGTATAATACGTCTGCGTGGTTGTCATTAAGGCTTTGGGGGCTCGCTGGAAAGGCGCTGATCAAACCATAGAGACGTGGCTGCTGGCTAAGGCGTTGAAAATCACAGGTTATTTTCCCTTGGGTTTGTTTCAAAAAAGTACCGTTGACGGTGCCCTTGGCTGTTTTGTAATTATAAAATAGGTCAGGCAGCGTTTGGATATCGACCTTCAGTTGGGAATTTTTTGTCGTTACGGTGTTCAAAAAGGGCCGAGACTTATCCAGGCTTAATTTGGCTTTATCCGGCTGCAAGCGAAATTCACTTGGGCTGATGGAAAACTGTTGTTTGAATGCTCGGGTAAAAGCGCTGTGTGTTTCAAAACCAGAGCACAATGCTATATCGAGTATACCTAAATCAGGTTGGGCAAGAAGTTTTCGAGCTGAGACTTCTAACCTACGGTGCAATACATACTGGCTTATAGATTCACCTAATAAAGCACTGAACATTCGCTGGAAGTGGAAGCTAGATAAACAGGCATGTTGAGCAATTAGCTCAGCAGAAAGCTTTTTATCTAAATTTTTTTCAATAAAAAGTAGTGCATGTTCTAGCTTATGTCGGGTTCTGCCACTCATACCTGTTGCTAACTCTTCTGATATTTTGCATTCATTTTACCAACATTGTCAGGAAATGTTTGACTAGTTATCTTTGGTTAACATTTATAGCTGAGTAGCAGATAGCCCTGTTCAAAGTTTTATGATTTGTTTGCATGTTGTACACTGGTATACGCTTTTATAGAAAAAACGTTGCCATAACTTTCGCTTTACTCTGAATACTGTTGAGTGATTACAAAACATTACTGACTCCTATAAATTAAAATAATTATGATTATCAAGATAAACTTACTGTCAGTTATTTTCTTGAGCTGTTACAGGAAGGTGGATATTTATAATTTTGACTTTTGTTTGTTTCATTTTCTAACGGTGGTAATGATTTTTGGCTCATCGCAATTTAAAGTAATATTGTCCACTTGGTATTGCTATTCAAATCAATATATTTCTTAAAGCTAGTGTGAGAAAACGATTGTCAATCGTTAGTTAGAACACATATCTACTATATTACTATTACAATAAATTTTATTTATAACTCTATCAGTAATTAATTCTTATTGTTTAAATTAATGTTACATTTTTGGTGTGTTTAACATAAGTGAATTTTGTAATAAGGTCAATGTGACAAATGTCATCAAAAAATGGATACATAACATAATATGAAAAGGAATTGAGTAAAACTATCATTTCTCGCGTTTATGCGAAATGTTTAAAGTTAGAAAAACAAGTTTGTTATTTTATATTTTAAGTGTTTGATTTTAAGGGTTTTGGTGGCATTTCTCTTGCTATGTTTCATAGGTGGATTATAGCTGGTGATAATTGTAGATAATAGCTGACAGTCTAAGACAATGTCAGATAGAAGTCGGTTATTCTTGCCTGTAATATTATCCGTATTCGCAGAACAATAAGATATGTATTGTGTTACTTTTTTGAATGAATAGGAACTGAAATGAATAAGACTATAGCAGTACTTTCTCTAATTCTTACTACAACATGCTTTAGTGTAGAAGCTTCTACAAGTAGGATTAGTGGTTTTTTGGGAACGAAAAAACTCGATGATAACCCTTGGAAACCATTCAATGAGCAACTTGAGCTAGGCGCTATGCTAGATATTAGGCCTGACAGTTGGCCTGTTAGTATTGCTACTGGTGTATATTGGTCGGCTGATGCACATGATGAACAGAATAGTAATCAAAGTTATACAGAAAATAATGGCACAACGACTGAACTACTTCTAGGGCTGAGACGAACTTTGGATTTTTATGGAACTAATCTACACCCCTATTATGCTGCTGGATTAGCGTATATATCGGGAGAGAAGAAGGACTTTGGTCAGACTCAAAAAGATTCGGCGTTAGGGTACTGGGTGGGTACTGGTGTTTACTGGACGTTTACTCAACATTTCGACATCGGTATTGAAGGTCGGTATTCGAAGGCGGAGGCTGAATTTTCAGGCAAAGATGTTGAGCTTGGTGGTACTCATTTAGGTTTTACTTTGGGTTACAGCTGGTAAGTAAGCATTTAAACGTTGAGTTAAGTAATTACAAAAATAATTAGATAGTGCATTTAGCACTGTATTGAACTTAGAAAGTAGAACTAAGTCTTTTGACCTGCTCTTATTGGTCAGAAATTATAGAAAGGAAATGTAATAATGGGCAAGCTTACTTATTCAGCTATATCGCTTTCATTGCTTTATTCAGGAATGATATCGGCAGAGCTGGCAGAAAAACAAGGTCTTAGTGGTGAAGTGTCAATTAACACTGGCTACATGTCGTCGACATCTAACTTCAATACAGACGGTGAGAAAATTAAGACCGGTGAATTAAATACAGCTGGTAGCTCTGAAAGTGATGTTGCATTTACTCCTTTGGGAAGTCTGCAATATACCTTTGGCACAGGTTTAGATAAACAATTCTACATTGGTACTTCCCGGGATGATGTTGCAGTCGGCGATTTCGCTCTTGAGCTCGGTTATAGCCAAGAGTTTGCCTATGGAACTGTCGTGAGTGTTTCTTATGTCCCATCCATCATGGCTGGCGAAACTTGGGAAGATCCCTACCTGACGGGAACCGAAAGGAAAACGACCGATCAATCAACAGATGCATTCCGCCTTAAGCTCAGCACTATCGCAGGAACAGGCTTGTCCCTCGATCTGGCCTTCGCCACTACAGAAATCGAAGAGGAGAAGTCAGGATCTGTATTTTCGGCAACAGATCAGAAGCTGCTTGATCGAAACGGCAACAGTATTTACATCAAAGCAGAATACAAGTCTGAACTTGATCGAACATCTGCACTTGTACCATCTCTTACCTATATATCGCATTCTGCAGATGGAGAGGCGATGGCTTTCTCTTCATATAGAGGGGAGCTTACTTATTACAAGTTAATAGAACGCCATTTAGTTGCCGTCACTGCCGGGTATGGGCATAGCGCATATGATGCGACCAATCCACTCTTTAATAAAACGCGTTCTGATAATAGCTACGGCTTGTTTGTCGCGTATGAGTATAACTCGATATTCGGTTGGAATGACTGGTCCTTCGTTTCGTTTGCGGGATACGGAAAGAATGCTTCGAATATTGAATTCTATGATGAAAAGGGTTACCTAGCTTTAGTCGGTATGAACTACAAATTTTAATTTTGTATATAGTAAACCGGGGAGCACGCCTTTATTACCTGATATCACTTTGGCTGACTCTTAAAGTCTGATGGCTCCTTAATTGAGCAAGGGTGCCAATAAGCGATCGCTAGCCGTTAATAATACCAAGGAGTTGCTCTTGCCAATTTTATCTCAATTATCTGCCAAGTTGACAGCCAAGCCTTATTTGCTTGCTGCCGCTCTGACATTACTTATTGTTGCCTGGATGGCATCTGGTCAAATATCTCAGGCTGAAGCAACTGATGTTTCTGAAGTCGAAAAGCCTCTTAGAGTTCTTCCTAGTGTTCGAACGAAAGAAATTAATGCTGAGCTTGTTGTCCGTAATGTGATCCTGTATGGCCGTACTGAGCCTGATCGTACCGCTACTGTAGCGGCTGAAGTGGCCGGACAGATTGTTGAGGTTGTGGCACAACGCGGCAGTGTTTTGAAGAAAGGCGACTTGATAGCTCGAATTGACAAAAATGATCTGCCTAAACAGCTTGAGTACGCTCAGGATCGACTCAAGCAAAGAGAGGTAGAATTTGCTGGTATTCAGAAGCTTAATGCGAAGGGATTTCAGGGGAAGGTTCGGCTGGCTGAAGCTGAAGCATCACTCACTCAAGCACACGTTGAATTGGCCAGATTACATCGTTTGCTCGGCAAAACTGAAATTAGATCGCCACAAGCAGGGATACTCAATGAACGATTCGTTGAAGAGGGTGACTTTGTTTCAATAGGGACAGCTGTGGCTAGAATTACTGATATCGATCCTTTAATCGTCAGGGCTGATGTAACCGAAAAAGATATTTATGCCATTTATCTAGGCCAGACAGCCACCGTTCGCCTGCTTAATGATCAACTGGTCGAAGGCAAGCTGCGTTATATCTCGCGAATTTCAGACACCGAAACCAATACCTTCAAGATTGAAGTCAGTATTCCTAATCCCGAGTTTACACTCTGGGCTGGAGTCAGTGCCGAGCTAAGTTTACCACTGGAAGAAACACGGGCTATCAAGGTATCCCCTTCGGTGATGGCATTGGATGAAACCGGCAATATTGGTGTTAAAACGGTAGTCGATGGTGTGGTTAATTTCCATCCGATTGACCTCGTTAAAACAGAGCAGAACGGGGCTTGGCTGGGAGGTTTTACTGAGAATGCAGAGATCATTGTCCTTGGCCAAGGTTTTGTAAAGGTTGGAGATCGTGTCAAGGCCACCAAGGTGGGGAACTAAGCCATGTTGGATGTTATTGATGCCGCCCTCAGTCGGGGGCGTACCGTCGTTGTATTGCTGTTGCTGCTACTCACGGCTGGTTCAGTTAGCTATTTCTCGATCCCTAAAGAATCTGATCCTGATATCCCGATTCCTTATGTCTATGTTGCCGTTGAGCATAGCGGAATATCACCTGAAGATGCGGAAAGAATGCTGTTGCGCCCCTTGGAACAAGAGCTACAGGGGTTGGAGGGACTTAAAGAGATGAAGGGCTCTGCCGTAGAAGGGCATGCGTCAATATTTCTTGAATTTCAGCTGGATGTAGATCAGAAGCAAGCTTTAGCCGATGTCCGTGAAAAGGCTGATTTAGCAAAAGGCAAACTCCCTGCCGGTACCGACGATCCCACTGTTCATGAGATCACGATGGCTGGCTGGGCTCCTGTTGTGACGGTGGTGTTGTCTGGGTCCGCGCCCGAACGCACGCTGATTATGATGGCTCGGGAATTACAGGATAAGCTAGAAACCTTACAGGAGGTATTGGAAGTTGAGATCGGTGGTGACCGAGATGAAATGGTTGAGATTCTAGTCGACCCTCTGTTGATGGAAAGCTACAACCTTGATCAGGCAGCTATCTATAACTTACTGTCGCGAAACAACCGTCTGGTAGCGGCCGGAAATATGGACAATGGCAAAGGACGCTTTCCTATTAAAGTGCCTTCTGTTTTCGAGAGTATTGCCGATGTGCTTTCATTGCCTGTCAAGGTCGATGGAGACCGGGTGATCACCTTTGGGGATATTGCGGAAATACGCCGTGTCTTTGCCGATCCTAACTCGTTTGCTCGGTTAAATGGCAAACCGGCTATTACGCTAGAAGTGAAGAAGCGAGCGGGAGAGAATGCGATTGAGACGGTCAATCAGGTTCGCGATATCGTTGCCGAAGAGTCAAAGCTGTGGCCAGCAAATATTCAGGTGGACTTCACTGGCGACACGTCAGAAAACGTCAAAGATATGCTGGCAGATCTTCAGAACAACGTTGCCTCGGCAGTACTGTTGGTGGTGATTGTAATTATTGCCATTTTGGGGGGGCGTAGCGCTGCATTAGTGGGAATTTCAATTCCTGGCTCTTTTCTCACTGGCATTCTGGTTCTATCTGCTTTCGGGATGACGATGAATATGATGGTGCTATTTGGGCTGATCATGGCCGTCGGCATGTTGGTTGACGGTGCGATTGTTGTGACAGAATTTGCCGATCGTGAGATGAGTGAAGGAGTACATAGGAAAGAAGCCTATCGAAAAGCGTCTAACCGTATGGCATGGCCGATTATTGCATCGACAGCGACCACATTAGCTGCATTTGCCCCGTTGCTATTTTGGCCGGGGCTGATGGGCGAATTCATGAAGTATCTGCCGCTGACGCTGATATTTACCCTCAGTGCCTCTTTGGTTATGGCATTAATCTTTGTACCGACTCTCGGTACCCTAGTTGGTAAGCCGAGATTGATAATATCTACGGCAAAAGGCCAGCTTAGTGCTGCCGAGCAGGGTGAATTACCACAGCTTAAAGGATTCACTGGCTTTTACGTGAGAACCTTGAAAGTAGCAATATACAGGCCCTGGCTGAGCCTTGGTGCCGCATTGATATTTTCCGTCGTAGTATTCATGGCTTTCGGTATGTTTGGTAGGGGAGTTGAGTTCTTCCCTGAAACAGATACGGGTGCTTTCAATATAACAGTACGTTCACAGGGCGATCTCTCGGTCTTCGAAAAAGACGCTGTAATGAAGGAAGTCGAGGCACAACTATTGGATATGGAAGAGGTTGAAACTCTGTATGGCAAGACTGGCGGGGAGAATGGAGGGGAAAATAAAGTTGGCCATATCCGTGGCAACCTGACTGACTGGCAGGGGCGCCGCAATATCGACGATATTACAGCCGAGGTATTTAAGCGTACGGAACATCTGGCCGGCATTAAGCTTGAGGTTCGTAAAGATGGTAACGGGCCTGCATCAGGGAAACCGTTCCAGTTGGAGATCGGCTCGCGCTTCCCTGAGTTATTGCAGCCAGCGTTGGAGAAAGTGAAAGCGGAGCTGGAGCAGCATCCCGCGTTTACTAATATTACAGACAATGGTAACAAGCCTGGTATTGAGTGGCAGATTAAGGTTGATCGAGAGAAGGCGGCTCGTTTTGGTGCAGATGCTGCGCTTGTCGGGGCCAATGTCCAGTTTGTGACGACAGGATTAAGGATTGGTAGTTTTCGGCCTGACGATGTCGACGATGAACTGGATATTAAGGTGAGATTTCCCGAGGAATACCGCCATGTCGATAGCTTGCAGCAACTCAGGTTAAAAACGTCGACCGGGCAGGTTCCTATCAGTAATTTTACTGAGCTCAAGGCTGCCAATAAACAGGGGGCGATCAATAAGGTCGATAGTCGTCAGGTGGTCACGTTAGAAGCCGACTTGCTACCCGGCTATAACCTGAACAATGTCCTGCCCGAACTGATGGCCAAAATGCCAACGCTAGGGTTGGATCACCGGGTGGCCCTGAAGCTAAGGGGAGAGAATGAAGATCAAAAGGAATCAGAGGCTTTCCTGATACAGGCTTTTGCCGTCGCGCTGGCTGTAATGGCTCTAATACTGATCACTCAGTTTAATTCATTTTATCAGGCGTTCTTGATCCTCAGTGCGGTACTCTTTTCAACCGTAGGCGTTTTTCTTGGGTTATTACTTACTCAGCAAGCCTTTGGTATCGTGATGGGAGGCCTTGGGGTTATTTCCTTGGCGGGTATAGTCGTTAATAACAATATCGTTCTCATCGATACCTTTAATGTATTGTGCAAGCAAGGGGTGGCACCGATGGAAGCGATCCTCAGAACTGGAGCAGAGCGCCTGCGGCCGGTACTCATGACAACGGTGACGACGATTTTGGGATTGATGCCGATGGTGCTAGAGATGAACCTCGATTTCTTTAACCGAAGCATTGAATTCGGCGCTCCAATATCAAAATTTTGGGTTCAGTTGGCGTCAGCCGTCGCCGGGGGACTTGCGTTTGCAACGGTGCTCACGTTGGTACTGACTCCTTGTATGCTAGCGCTTCGCCTAGACCGAAAAAAACAGCGGCCTCATTTACCTACAGAAGTCGATATTCAATTCAAAGAGCCAAAGCTAAATATAGTAAGTGTGCCGTAAATATATTATTTGGTTTCTATCTGGCTTGAAGCAGTCATTCGTAATGATAAAAAGGTAATTACAAAACAGCCCCACAATAGGGGCTATTTTGTGTTCATTAGTCTAATTAATGAATTCTATTTCTCTTTGGCTCTCTTTCTACCAAATGCCTCTGAGGTCAGTAGCTCGAGTATATGCCGTTTAATAGACCCAGTCCCGGTATTGTGAATGTTCTATACACATTTCCTGATATAGCCATACCATTCGATCCAAAAACCATGTTTTAGCTAATATCGTTATTACTGTTCCCAAGACTGCTAACCATAGGTGCAGGGCGATAAGTCCGTAAACAGCAAGAATAAATCCAAAAAATATCATGACTTTCAATACTGTTATTGCAAGTAGTTGATGGCTAGGAAGCCCTGATTTGGCATGGCAGAGCAGAATTCTCTCGCCAAATACTGCCTTTGAGGCCCAATTGTTCGTAGAGGTAGGCTTCCTAAATATTCTTGGGTTTATCCACACCCAGAAGCAAACAGCGACGAAAGGAATTAAGCTCATCCAGCCTATCCATTCTCTTGACCAAGATGCAATACATAATAACGGTAAACAGGAGTACCTTGTCCAAACGCTCCACGGATTTGCATGTCTTAGCCAAACATCCTCTGACATTTGAAATAACTGTGCCGATGATCGCTCAATATTCATAATTTTTTGTTCCTGTACTAATAGACATCTGGATTTGCTTTAGTTTTATTCACGTTAAAAATATCACCGTAAGAGAATATAAGAGCGACTACCATCTAATGTCGTCTCCAATTGTCACAGAGTGTCGTGATGCTATTTGCCGCTCCATTCAATATATCCTCTGTGTAATGAGCGGCGACAATTCCCGACAATTCTGGATAAAACATGGTGGAACTGAAACACAACTCGATAGCAATGTTGTAAACATATGGTAAAATTTACAATGATTATCGCCACTTGTGGTTATACATATGAAACAGGCTCTTCTAATTCTCTCAGCTCTTGTTATTTCATCAGTGGCTACTATCCAGCTCATTGTTTTTCCAAACTTTCAAGACATGGTACTTTTTCCTGCTCGACAGTTAGAGCTGGAGGTTTTGGCCTCTGGTGCCATAGATTTACTCAGTGAAGAATTACAAGAGCTGCCAAAAGAACAACGAGGTGCATATCTCGATCAGGTACGGACTGAGTTTGGTTTTATTCTCTCAATACAGCCGTTTGATCGTCGGAGTTTTTCATACGATGATCAGGTGGAACTAGAGAAGGGCGAAACCCTAGGCGATCCACTAACAGACTCGGTATATAAAATAATTGATACAGAAGAGCTGCTGGTTTTTGTTAATACCGATACTCGACCATCTCACCTTGTTTCCAAGGCGCAACGCTATACGATGGGTACATTCTTTGTACTTCAAAACCGATTTAAGCAGTCACCGGAAAGTGACTGGCCAGCGATTGTTCAATCGTTAAGTACCGCCTTCAAATATCCCGTTTCTCTTGCAGAAATCAATGAGCTGGAATATGGGGAACAGCATATCACAGCCCTAAAAGAAGGTGAGTTGATGAGTGTGTCAACAGAGTATTCAGAGTTCATTGGATATCCTGCCGATATAATAATGCAGCGTATTGGGAATAGTGATAAAGCTATTATACTTGGTCCTGTGACGGATAGTCTGAAGACACCCATGAATTTTGTGTTTAGCATGTATTATCTGATATTCGGGTTGTTTCTTCTTATCCCCATTGTAATATGGCTGCTACCAGCATGGTGCTCCATGCGTGCACTTAAAGATGCAACATCATTATTTGGGCAAGGCCGATTTGAAACGCGAGCCAAATTTTATCGATTTAGTCAATTGAACCACCTGTCACAGACTTATAATACGATGGCCGAAAAAATCCAGCGCTTGATTTCTTCCCATAAGAACCTGACTAACGCCGTTTCTCATGAGTTACGTACCCCGATAGCCCGTATCGAGTTTAATGTTGAGTTGCTTAGAAATAGCTCAAGCAATGCTTATCAGCTGAAGCAGCTTGATCATATTGAGTCATCGTTGAATGAGCTAAATTCCCTGGTCTCAGAGATGTTGACATATGCTCGATTTAACCGTGAAACACCCAAACTTGAATTTGAAACGGCCGAGCTTAACCACTGGTTAGAACAGGAATTGAAGCCTTGGCGAACAAACAACCCTGAGAAAGATATTGTATTGCTCGAAAATGAAGCTTGTACTGCTACCTTTGAACGATTTTATATGAGTCGGGCTTTCAGCAACTTAGTACGTAATGCGATTGCTTACGGACGGTCAAGTATCCGAATCAGTCATCACGAAACACCGTCCGATTGGCAGCTATGGGTAGAAGATGACGGTGACGGAATTGAACTGGATCATCGCAAGAAAGTTTTTGCACCATTTTATCGGCAGGATGAAAGTCGTAACCGCCAGACGGGAGGAACAGGGCTTGGGCTGTCCATCGTTCAGCAAATAATGGATTGGCATGAAGGGAGTGCCAGTGTGAGCTCTTCATCTCTTGGTGGGGCATGCTTTATCCTTAGTTGGCCAAAACAATCCCCGCAGTGGGTTAAAGGTTTGGAAAAGAAATGAATAATAAAATATTAATTGTTGAAGATGATGCTCCACTCGCAGAGTCAATTTGCGAATACTTGGCTTTCGAAGGCTATCAGGTCGAAACGGTATCTAACGGAAATCAAGCTGTTAGTAAAATATTGAGTTGGAATCCCGAACTTGTCATTCTTGATATTATGCTACCGGAGAAGGATGGCTTGACGGTATGTCGAGAAGTCAGGCCATTTTATAACGGCTATATATTGATGTTTACTGCCAGGGAAGAGGAAATTGATCAGGTTGTAGGGCTTGAAATTGGAGCCGATGATTATTTACTCAAGCCAGTAAAGCCTCGATTATTGTTAGCTAAAATTAAGGCTTTTTTAAGGAGAGGCCATTCTGTCGAACCGTTGAGTTCTACCCAGTTGCCAAATGATTTACTTGTTTTTGGTGTTCTGCACATTGATGTAGGAAAGAGAACCGTAACTCTAGATCGATCCCATGTACAACTAACCGATGGAGAATACGATCTGTTGGTTCTACTCGCTCACCATGCGGGACAAATCCTCTCACGCGAGGAGATCATTGAAAAAACCAAGGGATATAGCTACGACGGAGTTGAACGTAGTGTTGATAATCATATTAGTCAGCTTAGGAGAAAACTGGGTGATAATGGCCGAAATCCATTTAGGCTTAAA